>Ga0209643_1000286_pt1 | contig 112046 bp, 116 predicted proteins | sample AutmiccBRH37_all_FD_187383 | JGI IMG/M metagenome (GOLD analysis project Ga0209643, IMG submission 187383) | Deep subsurface microbial communities from Mt. Terri, Switzerland - Autotrophic microbial communities BRH/37_all (SPAdes) (version 2) | ecosystem: Environmental > Aquatic > Deep...
GAATTCGTGTAAGTATTTATTAGACATGAAGACGGAGGCGAAAGTTGTTATGAAGAGCCGGATGCCTTAATAGGGCACGTCCGGTTCTGTGAGAAGCGGGTGCAGTGATGCACTCCGTTTACTCGACTTTGCTTCCCTTCTCTGTGTTAAAGTAAAAAGAATGTGGTGGTGATAAATATGCCCCGTGGAGCCAGAGAAAAAAGCGAAAGTGGAATATACCATATAATGGTGTGAGGGCCAATAGACAGGAAATTTTTCATGATGATGAAGATACCTTAAGATTTTTAGAAACCCTGAATAAAATTAAAACGATGTCAGCAATCAAAGTATACGGCTGGTGCCTAATGGGTAATCATGTACATCTGCTTTTAGGTGAAGGGAAGGGAGATATTTCTATTACCATGAAACGTGTTGGGGTAGGCTTTGTTTGGTGGTAAAACGAGCTGAACAATGGAGATGGAGCAGTTGTCTTGGGTATTATGGTAACAGGTGAAGTTAATAACTGTGTCACCAAACAAATAATGTTAAAGAGTTTGCCAAAGAAAGCAGGGAATTATCTCTGCTTTCTTGTTTTATACCAAAAGAATTAAGCTATGGATTTATTACTTGAGCATCGTACTTCTTACTCTAGTTTTGGTTATATCTTGTAAGAAAGGTTGCCCAATTTAGGGTGCTATATTAAAATATATCTTGCAAGGGTACTTAAAAGCTTTCTTTAACTGCTATTATAACGTTTATAATACTCGGAAGTGATAGTAGATTAAACTGGTTTTTGGGTGTGGGGAGAAATATAAAAGGAGAAATATATTGATTAAAAAATTATTCATCACAGAAAAGCCATCTGTGGCTGACAGCTTTGCCGGCGTGTTAGGTTTAGAAATTTCCCGATCTGATCGGGGGAGGGGCTATGCGGAAAATGATAGGGCTATCATAAGCTGGTGTTTTGGCCATCTTGTGACAATGGCTTACCCTGACGCCTACGATCCTGCCTATAAGTCATGGCAGATAGAGCATCTGCCCATTATTCCCAAAGAATATAAATATATGGTCATTGATAATGCAGGCACAAAAAAACAGTATGATGTGATCAGGCAACTGATGCATCGTAATGATGTGGATATGATTTACTCTTGTACAGATTGCGGGCGCGAAGGTGAGTATATATTTCGCCTAGTCTATCAACAAAGTGGAACCAATAAACCTGCCAAACGGGTATGGATATCTTCCCAGACTGAAGAAGCCGTGAAAAAGGGAATTGATGAAGCAAAGGATATTGGTGAGTACGATTCCTTGTCCAAAGCTGCCTATTGCAGGGCTAAAGAGGATTGGCTCTTTGGCATGAATTTCAGCAGAATTTACACCTGTAAGTATGGAAAGGCTTTATCAACCCGTTTTAAAGAGGATAAGCGGTCGGTAATTGCCATTGGTCGAGTGATGACCTGTGTCTTAGGCTTAGTAGTGGATCGGGAATTGGAAATTAGAAACTTTGTGCCTAAGGTTCATTATGGGGTAACGGCCAGCTTTCTGTCACAAGAGAGCGGTATTGCTTATAAGGGTAGATGGCAGCCCAAGAAAAAAGAACAAGAGCTATCAGAGGATCAAAGCGAAGAAAAATATCTTAACAAAGAGGATGCCCTTGAGATTATCGAAAAGTTGAAGGGGCGTGAAGCAATAGTAAAAAAAGTAGAGATAAAGGTAAAGAAAGAACAGCCACCCCTGCTTTTTAATCTTGCAGAATTACAATCGGAAGTCAATAAAAAATTCAAGCTTCCTGTAGATCGCACCTTAGAAATCGCCCAACAGCTCTACGAGAAAAAGATGATATCTTACCCTAGAACAGACAGTCGGGTATTGTCCACAGATATCCTAAATGAAATACCTAAAATTTTAAATGGCTTGTACGGTAATTCTGCTCTTAAGGATTTTGTTTTGAGGATTAAGGATTTTGGCAAGCTTGCTATTAATAAATCCTCAAAAAGGTTTGTAGATGATAGTAAGGTCACTGACCACTATGCTATCATCCCTACCTATGTAACGGTTGATTTGTCTAAGCTGGATGCAGATAACCGAAATGTATACAGCTTAATTGTGAAAAGGTTTCTAGCCATTTTTTTCCCGCAAGCTGAGTACAATACTGTGAAGGTAGAGACAGAAATCAAAGGGGAAATCTTTGTGACTAATTCCAAAACCTTAAAAGAGCCAGGTTGGAAAGAGGTCTATGATGTCACGCCTTCAAAAAGCGAGGAGGAGATTTCCACCTCACCCATTCATCTGCTAATTAAAAAAGAAAAGTCCGCTGTAACGGCCTTTGATTTAGAAGAGAAGGAAACAAAGCCACCCTCTCGTTTTTCCGATGCTTCCTTGGTTCTGACCATGGAAAAAGCGGGAAAGTATATAGAAAACGAAGAGCTCAGAGAACAGATAAAAACATGTGGTATAGGAACTTCAGCCACCCGTTCGGGGATTATTAAGAAGCTTAAGAGTATTGGCTATATAAGAATTAACCCTAAAACCCAGATTGTTTCACCGGAGCCCAAAGGAGAAGCGATTGTTGGATTTGTTCGCTTGTCGGCAAAGGAGCTATTGAATCCTATCCTGACTGCCAGTTGGGAAAAGGGCCTGTTCATGATTCAAAATGATGAGATCACAGAGGAAATTTTTGAAGAGAAGTTGAATAGCTACATCACTCGAACCATTGAAAAGGTTAAGAAGAACAGAACTATAATTTAAATAAGTAAAAAATAGTTACAAAGCTAAAGAACTGGACACAATATTCTATACGGGATGAAATTAATAATGAAGACAAGGGTAATATAGAAATTGCAGGTGCATGATGTAACTTGCAGAGCCTTTGTTCTTGAGATATAATATATTCTAATGTTATTGTTCGGGAGAATTACCGTACCAATGGGAACCTTTAAACAACGCGGGCGTTTATGTTTATGGGTATACTCATTGTTTTTTCTGCAGTAACGAATTAAACTCAATTTGCCTGGCAAAGATCCGGGCTTAAAGACAAGGAGGATTTACTTGACCAAAGAAAGCAAATTACAGATTATACCCCTTGGTGGTTTAGGGGAAATAGGAAAGAACATGACCGTTATCCGTTATAATAATCAGATTATTTTAATTGATGCTGGTCTCTCCTTTCCCGATGAGGAAATGCTAGGGATAGATCTGGTTATTCCGGATTACACTTATCTAATCGAGAATAAAGAGTTAGTGCTTGGAATCCTTATTACTCATGGACATGAAGATCATATCGGGGCATTACCTTACTTATTGAGGGATGTAAATGTACCTGTATTTGGTACAAGACTCACCATCGGTTTGATTAAGTCTAAATTAAACGAAGCTAAGCTAGGACATATAACAACTAACGAAATTAATCCTCGAGATACGATAGAACTTGGAGATTTTAAGGTTGAATTCATCAATGGCAGCCACAGTATTCCAGGAAGTGTAGGTTTAGCGGTTCATACGCCCATGGGGACCATTGTACATACTGGAGATTTTAAGCTTGATCATACCCCTGTTAGCGGGGGTATTCTTGACATTCACAAGTTTTCTGAGCTTGGAGACAAGGGTGTTCTTTGTCTCATGTCTGATAGTACAAATGTGGAACGACCGGGATTTACCCAATCAGAGCGGTTGGTTGGCCAAAACATCGATGACGCATTCAAAATAGCTGAAGGACGAGTTATTTTCGCTAGTTTTGCCTCAAATGTCAATCGACTGCAGCAAGCTATTACTGCAGCTATCAAATATAACCGTAAGGTTGCGGCAGTGGGTCGTAGCATGGTTAATGTTATTGAGATAGCCGCCGATTTAGGTTATCTGGATATCCCTCAAGGTATCCTTGTAGAAATCGGCGAGATTCTAAAGATGCCGGCCAATGAGGTATGCATCCTAACTACAGGTAGCCAGGGAGAACCTATGTCAGCATTAACTCGAATGGCTATGCATGAACACCGCCAGATTTCCATCAATTCGGGTGATACAATCATTATTTCAGCTACTCCCATCCCCGGTAATGAAAAGGCGGTTGCCCGAAATATTGACCAACTGTTAAAATTGGGAGCAAAGGTAATTTATGAGTCAATTTCCGGAATGCACGTTTCTGGACATGCCAGTCAAGAAGATCTTAAATTAATGATTAGCATGGTCAAACCTAAGTATTTTGTCCCAGTACACGGGGAATATCGTATGCTGATAAAACATGCGGAACTCGCCGAACAACTGGGAATTTCTCGGGATAACATTTTTGTTACCGAAATTGGGTATGTCCTTGAATTTACACATCAAGGTGCTAGGATTGCTGATAAAGTAACCTCTGGACGAACTCTGATTGATGGGTTAGGTATAGGTGATGTAGGGAATATAGTCTTAAGAGATAGAAGGCAGCTATCGCAGGACGGAATATTAATAGTGTTTACTACTTTCAATAGCTCAACTTGGACAATTCAAGCTGGTCCTGATATAGTCACCCGTGGGTTTGTCTATGCCCGGGAGTCGGAATTGTTGTTAGATGAAGTCAAGGAGATTACAAGGGTAACTGTAACACGCCTTTTGGAGAGCAATGTCCGGGAATGGGCAAAAATTAAAAATCAGATAAAAGATAGCGTAAGCAAGCATCTTTATGACAAAACCGGAAGACGCCCAGTGATTATGCCGATTTTCCAGGAAGTTAAATAAGGCTAGCAAAAAAAAGCCCCTCGGGGCTTTTTTGCTTTTTAAATAATGGGGTAGCTCTTGACCTTTATTAGGAGCAATGGTAATTTTAAGAATATATAGAGAATTGGAGGAGCAATTTGTGATAGATAGATATTATACGGGGGTTTTTTTAGTTATTCTTTCAGCCGTTGGATTTGCCCTGCTTCCTATTTTTGGTCTTTATGCATATGGATACGATGTCTCAGTTCAAACCCTACTTTTCTTTCGCTTTTTTATAGCTAGTATCCTTTTCTTCAGTTATATCATCTTTAAGGGATTACCGTGGAGACTAAATAGAGGTCAATTATTTTCTCTTTTTATTTTGGGGGGTATCTTATATACTATAATGTCAAATTTTTATCTTTCTTCGGTAAAATTCATTCCTGCTTCCTTGGCAGTACTTTTATTATACACATATCCAATTTTTGTAACTATACTAGCATTTTTTGTGGAAAAAGAAAGGTTATCTCTGCAAAATATGGCTGCTATTGGGTTATGCTTTTTAGGACTTTATATAGTTTTAAGGGCTCCATTCCATAACATGAATTATCTGGGAGTGTTCTTTGCATTAGGGGCCGCAGTAGCTTACGGCATCTATATAATTTTTAGTCGTCAGGTAGTTACACAGGTATCACCTTTAGTCACCAGTGCATATGTTACGCTTTTTGCTTCTATTTCTCTGTTTGCTCTAGGAATCTTTTTAAATACTTTAAACCTGAGTTCGATAGCATCAGGCTTTGCTTGGCTGCCAGTAATGGGCGTGGCTCTTTGTTCTACTGTAATTGCCATATTCACCTTTTTTATCGGGGTCAGTCTAATTGGTTCAACTAAGGCTTCCATCATCAGTACCGTGGAACCTTTAATTACAATTATTCTTTCAACCTTATTGTTTGGCGAAGCACTTACTGTGCTTCAACTAGTAGGCGGGCTTCTGGTCTTGGGTGGGGCAATATTAGCTGTACTTCCCACGGTAGGAATTAGGAAATTTGCAAGCAACAGTCAAAAGGGATAAGTTTTATAGACTCTTTTTAAGGCCTCCAAATTTTACCGGAGACCTTTTTTCTATACTTTAGGGTTGTAGATAGTATAATCTAGGGGAAGGAGTGATGCCCGGTGGGTAAGGATAAGGAGTATTGGAAAGTAGATATAAGCAGTGAAGATGAAAAGGATATAGATATAGAACTTATTTCAGAATTAAATGACCAATATCCCGAAGTTGAACAAGTGGAAGCTGAACAAGAGGAAAAAGGAAGAAATAACAAAGGTACCAAGATCATTGCCCTAGTTACTATTACTGTTTTTTGCTTCTTATTAATTAATAGCTGGCTGCAAATATTTAATTTGCCATCCCTTTCTCTTCTTATCAAATCCTCAGAGTTAAGTGCTGATCCGATAGTAAAAAATCTAAAAAACGCCGTTGTCAAAATAGACACCTTAGAAAGTATGGGTACGGGTTTTAATATAGCGCCTGACGGCCTAATTATTACTAACTACCATGTTGTAAAAGACGCTAAAACATTACATGTTATATTCTCTTCTGAAATATCCTATCAAGGTACGCAATTATTAATTATGCCGGAAATTGATTTGGCTATTCTGGAGGTAGCGGGTAAGGATTTGCCTGTTTTAGAGCTAGCCTCCGAGACAAACATAGATATAGGAGAAGACGTATTAATAATAGGTAATGCTTTAGGCTTTTTTAAGATTGTTGAAAAAGGAGAACTATTAGGAAAAATAACGATTAAAGGAATAGATGGGCAGGTTCTCATGATTAAGGGGCCTATTCATAAAGGAAGCAGCGGAAGTCCTGTATTTAATAAGGAGGGCAAAGTAGTTGCGGTTATTTTTGCAACATTGCTTCAAGATAATTCAAAGGATGAGATAATTGGCTTGGCTATACCAATACAAAATATAGCTGAGCAGATAGAAAAAGTGATGATGAAGGAAGATTAATTATTATATTTGTAATCCAAAGCATTTTTTTACCAGCATTTTTTTTACAATAAAAAACTGTTGCTTTATCCCTTGAAAAGATGTAATATGTTATAAAATATCTTTATAGTTTTAAAGAATTTTGTAGGATGGTAGAACTACTAGTATTCGGTACTGTTTTAGGAAAAACAAAATATCTTGGTAGGATGGTAGGACGGTAGGGTGGCAGAGAAAATGACACACCTCTATTAGGTGTTATTTTTTTACCCTTTTTTATACCTACAAAAATAAAAAATAGCAAAGGGGAAAATAAGATGAGCATGAATTATATAAAAAAAATTCCAACTGCCGATGAAATAATTGAGCAGATACCATTACCAAATCACATTAGAGAAATTCGAAATAATAGGACAAATGATATAAAAAGAATTATTGAAGGTAAGGATGATAGATTTCTGCTTATTATTGGACCCTGCTCTGCTGATAATGAAAAATCCGTCTGTGAATATATTGGCAGGCTAGCAAAGGTTCAAGAGAAAGTAAAGGATGTAATACTAATTGTACCTAGAATCTATACAAACAAGCCCCGTACTACCGGGGAAGGTTATAAAGGCATGGTACATCAACCGGATCCAAACAAGGAGCCTGACTTATTAGAAGGCATAAAAGCCATGAGAAAATTGCATATCAAGGCATTATCAGAATATCACATGCCGGCGGCCGATGAAATGCTCTATCCTGAAAACTATACTTATCTTTCCGACCTTTTGGGTTATATTGCAATAGGTGCTCGTTCCGTAGAAAATCAGCAGCACAGATTAACTGTAAGTGGAGTTAACACACCGGTTGGCATGAAGAATCCTATAAGCGGTGACCTATCAGTAATGTTAAACTCTATCAAAGCTGCTCAGCAGGGTCATCGATTTATTTATGGCGGGTGGGAAATCGAAACTACTGGTAATCCATATACCCATGCTGTCTTAAGGGGGGCTGTCGATTCTAATGGCAGAAATATTCCTAATTATCATTTTGAGGATATGATTTGCTTTGTGAAAGAGTATGAAAAGTCTCAAGTAATTAATAGGTCTATTATTGTTGATACAAATCATGCTAATTCCATGAAGTGTTTTGAAGAACAGCCTAGAATAACAAGGGAAATATTACTTAGTAGAAAATACGATTCCCAACTTAATAAAATGGTAAAAGGTTTAATGATAGAGAGCTATTTAATAGAGGGCAAACAAGGCATAGGTGAAAATATTTATGGAAAATCCATAACAGATGCCTGTCTTGGCTGGGAGAGTACTGAGAAATTAATTTACTATGTTGCTGAAAATGTTTAAGTGAAGGAAAGTATATAAATCATAGGCGAGGGTGTTGCATATTGGGGTTAGTTGCTCACGAAAAGGAGTTGACTTAGCTCTGAAATGTCGCCCTCGTTTTATTTATTATATTTTATTTCAAAAATTTATTTTATGTAGTATAATTTGTAAAAAAAGTAGTTTATATAAAATAAAGTCAGTTTATAAACTATTTCTGTGGGGATTAAACAATGTTATTTATAATCATTGGATGTCTAGCGTTTTTATTTTTATATATTTTTGATATTAACAAGGTTAAATTTATTCATAAGAATCTTAATATTTGCTTTGCAGTTGGTGTATTACTTTTAGCTTTTTCGACAATAGGGATATTATTTCATGACTCAAAAAGCTTTGAAATATATCTTCCTTTACGGGTGCTTTTCGGTGTGTTGTCAATTATTGCACTAGTTCTTATGCTTCATGCTTTGTTTTATTCTTTACCTTTTAAGGAGACATACATCGAAGTAGAAAAGAGAAACAAAGTTATTGATACTGGGATGTATGCTCTCAGCCGTCATCCAGGCGTATTATGGTTTTTCCTTTTTTATTTCTTTCTCTGGTTGGCTTGGGGTAAAATGATCATAATGTGGGCCGGGATTGTTTGGACCATTATGGATATAATTCACGTTTATGTACAAGATCGATGGCTTTTTCCTAAAGCCCTAATTGATTATGACAAATATAAGGACAAAGTCCCATTTCTAATACCTAGTATTCGTAGTATTAAACAATTTATGATGACTATTAAATAGGAGGCCATGATGGGTTTAGACCAGAAACTCCGTGAAAAACAATATGATAAAATTTGGCAAGAGTATTGTGGGTTTTTGGATCTTTCAATGCCACAATACATGGATATACAAAACCGACTTATGCTCGAACAGATTGAATTATATTCCAATTGTGAACTGGGCAGACGTATTATGAAAGGGCAAAAGCCAACCACAGTTAATGAATACAGAAAGGTTGTCCCTCTTACCAAATATGAAGATTATGCAGATATTTTATTGCCAAAGGTGGAATCCGCTCTCCCAGGAAAACCTATGGTATGGATTGAAACAACTTGGGAAGGTGGTAAAAATCCAGTAAAAGTTGCGCCTTATACCGAGGGTATGATTAATTGTCTCAAGACTTATTGTGTAACAATAATAATTCTTGCTTCAAGTAATAAAAAAGGTGAGATTGTATTAAGCGGGGGAGAAAATTTTCTCTATGGTATGGCACCGCTTCCTTACCTTACTGGATTGGTGCCCCATCTCATTTCAAGTAGTATGTCTGTAAACTTCCTGCCAACTATCGAAGAAGCAGAGTCGATGAGCTTCAAACAAAGAAATAAGGTCGGATTTGAGTTGGGAATACAAAAGGGCATAGATCTATTTTTTGGTCTTAGCAGTATAATTGTGAAAATGGGTGATTCCTTTGCAGCGGGCAGTAGCTCTGGCAAAGACTTTTCAGTTCTAAAAAATTCTCCCAAAATGAATTACCGTTTATTAAAGGCATGGATTAAAAGAAAAGAAGATAATAATCCAATACTGCCAAAGGATATCTGGAAACTTAAAGGTTTAGTTTGCTCTGGAACAGATAGTGCAACTTTAAAAAAGAAAATGGAATATTATTGGGGAGTTAAGCCGCTGGAGATTTTTGGCGGTACCGAACCCACTTGCATTGCCACTGAAACATGGAACAAGAACGGCTTGGTCCTCTTTCCTGACATTTGCTTCTATGAGTTTATTCCAAAGTCAGAGATGGAGAAAAATCTGGAGGATCCCCTGTATGTTCCCAAAACATACCTATTAAATGAACTGTTAACTGGGATTGAATATGAATTGGTGATTTCAAATTTCAAAGGAGGAGCTTTTGCCCGCTATAGGACAGGTGATATGTTTAAGTGTCTGTCCTTGAATGATGAGGAAGATAATATTCAACTTCCGCAGTTTGTATATGTTGATCGTGATCCAAGATTTATAGACATAGCTGGATTCACTCGCATTTCAGAAGTTACAATTTGCCAGGCTATTGAGCTTTCGAAGCTAGATGTAACAGAATGGTTTGCTGTGAAGGAATTTGATGGGCTCAAGAGGTCCTTATTACATCTTTATGTTGAAGTGGGGTCAGAGGGTATCCGTGGTCCTATGACAAAAGATATAATCAAAGAGCATCTTTCAATTTATTTTCGTTATGTTGATACAGACTTCAGCAATTTAAAATCGCTGTTGGGAATTGATCCTCTTAAGGTAACTATTATCCCAACGGGGACTATTAGTCAATTTTATACAGCCTTTGGAAGAAGGCTTAGAAAGATGAATCCGTCTCATTTTGATCTTATAGAAGTTTTGAAAATAGCGCAGGGTGGAAACGAGGTGTTCTAATGCCTTTTTCGCAAATAATTTTCTGGTTAGTTCCAATAGTAGCATTGATAACCTATTGTTTGCTAATGCTCTTTTTTATGATATCTCAAAAGGACAAATTGATTAGGATGTTTATGTTAGTTTTAGCTGCATTGATCCTTTGGACTGCATCGGGATTATTTATGAAAATGGAGTTGTCTCCTGGGGTACTCTTTTGGAATAGGTTAATGGTTGCAGGAACAATTGCTGTCCCATTTCTGCTTTATTGTTTTGTTTCCGTCTTTACAAATTCTCTCAAGGTTTTAAATACAATTATCTGGGGATTAATAGCGGTTGCAAGTCTTATAGTAAACTTAATGGGTTTTGTGGTAACTGAAGCTAATATAATTACTAATCCAGTTTTGATAAATGGGCAACAGTTTAATTTTGTTGAATTACACTATTCCCTAGGATTAATGGCTTATCCAATATTTTTTCTGATGTTTACGATAATTTTTGCGATTTTATTAAAAACAAGGAAAGCTGTAAATAGAGGGGACGCTGCATATGGACGAATCGGCCTTATTACTACTGGGGTAGTAATAATGTTCATAGGCTCGCTTTTAAATGTATTTCCAGCTATAGGTAAATACCCAGTAGACATACTTGCGTGTTTTATTAATGCAATTCTAATTACAATAGCAATTTACAAATATCGCATGCTGGAATTACGTTTTATGTTAACAAAGGGTATTGTCTATGGGGGAGTAGTCCTGTTTATTACAGGTTTTTATGTCTACGTTGTTTTTGCTGCTCAACAACAAATGAGTAATTACAATATAGTTCCATATTTTACAGTTTTATTAGCTCTTATTGTAGCAGTTGTTTTTCAGCCATTGTATAGGTCTGCAGGTAAACTAGTTGATAAAATGTTTTATAAGGCTGAGTATTCCCAACGTCAGGCGCTAAGGAACTTCAGTGCTAGTATTTCCAATAATTTAGATTTAAAAGAAATAGCTCAAGAATTAATTGAAGCGATTCAGCTTGCTATTCCAACAAAAAATATATTTATTTTAATAAAGCATGAGGAGAAGGAACATTATTATGTGTTTTGCTCAGCATCTAAATTACATAAGTCGGACTTTAAAATTTCTTTGGATAATCCTATTGCCAAATGGTTCATAAGTAACAACGTAAGTCTCTCACGTACGGAATTATATTCTCAGCCTCTTTTTAAATCAATGTGGGAAACAGAAAAAAAAGATATTAACGATTTGGGTATTGAAGTTATTACACCTATTAGGAGCAGAAATGATTTAATTGGTATGATCATGCTAACAAATAAGAAAAATAATACTGCATACTTGCCGGATGATTTGGATTTACTTACTTATCTAGGGACATCAAGTGCCGTTGCTATTGACAATGCTAGACTTTTTGCCCGTGCCCAATTAGAGTCAATTACTGACAGCCTTACAAAGTTATACAACCATGGATATTTCTGCAAAACACTGTCGGAGCAGTTGGAGAAAGTTGGTTATGCGGAGCTGTCCCTGCTTATGATTGACTTAGATTTATTTAAGCTATACAACGATTTATACGGTCATTTTGAAGGAGATAAGGCACTAAAAACCGTTGCCTCAATTATCAAGAAAACTGTTGGAGATAAGGGCATTATTAGCCGCTATGGTGGTGAAGAATTTACCATATTGTTGCCTTATTATAATTCAAAAAGGGCTTTTGAAGTAGCTGAAAAGATAAGACTCGAAATACAGAGTTCTTTCTTTAATTCAACAGATGTTACTCAGCGGTTTTTAACAGCTAGTATTGGTGTTTGTACCTATCCTCATGCAGCCCCCAATGCTGAGGAACTTTTAAAGCGTGCTGACTGGGCAATGTATAATGCAAAAAACAATGGAAAGAATCAAACTGTTATTTATACTCCAAATGTTGAATCTTCCAATAATAATATTGATAAGACGGAAGAAAAACCTTATAAACCGGTCTATATTGCTACGGTATATGCTCTGACAGCAGCTATTGATGCTAAGGATCATTATACCTTCGGTCATTCCCAAAGAGTTGCCGAATATACCGCTATTCTTGCTAATGCAATAGGCCTAGACAAATCACATCTAGAAATAGTTAGAGAGGCAGCTCTTTTGCATGACATAGGCAAGATTGGAATTCCAGAAAATATTCTTACAAAAACCGGGAAGCTTACCAGTGAAGAATATAGCATTGTTAAAGCCCATGTTGAAATGTCTATTACCATTATTAAGCATTTACCCTCTTTAAACCATGTAATACCGGCTGTTATCGGACACCATGAAAGGTGGGATGGACAAGGCTATCCGCGGGGTCTAAAGGGTGATAATATTCCTTTGTTAGCTAGATGTCTTGCTATAACCGACACTTTTGATGCGATGACCTCGGACCGTCCATATAGAAAGGGTTTTAGTGTAAAAACAACACTTAATGAGATAAAGAATTGTATTGGAACACAATTTGATCCTGTAATGGCAAATTTATTTATAAGACTAGTTCTTGAAGGTACCATTGACATAAAACGAACAATAAACAATAGCAAGGCAGTTTGACCAATAGTATAGGTAATATAGAGAAAGGAAAACAATGGGAGAACCTACGGGAATAATTTCTGCATAAAACAAAGGACCATTGAGGCGACCGTAATGGTCCTTTTACTATTAGGAAGTATTATTGAGTTAATTGTTATTCAAGTGATATTATCGGGAATTGCATTTTGGAAAATGACCTAGAGGGGTAAGCTAAGTATGCGACTTAGATGTTAGCAAAAAGGAGGGTTTTTTTTGGATTATTACAGAGGAGCTTTTGGTGGAAACATTGCTTTTTCGTATTTGAAGAAGCATGCACGTATAATCATTGGAATTATTTCAATCAATGTGGCAGTTTTTGCAGTGAGCATTCTGATTGGAGTTCACCAATGGACTATTTTTCAGGGAGGAATGGCTCCCTTAGGTTATGTTTTGGCTTCAGGCGAATACTGGCGGTTTCTTACAGCTATGTTTATCCATTCTGATATTTTGCACCTGGTTTTTAATATGATTATACTTATGCATGCCGGAGGATATTTAGAGCCCCAGTTAGGTTCCAAATGGTTTGTTGCTTTTTATTTGGTATCTGGATTGTTGGTTTCTTTTTTTACAGGGATATTAAGTAGTACTCTTTCCGTAGGGGCTTCTGGCGCCCTATTTGCTATTTTGGGTTATATTCTCTATTTTGACCTGAGAGCCAGAAGAAGTGGAAGGGTGACTAATAGTATGATTATGCCTTTGGTGGTAATAAATATTATTTTTACTTTGATTGTGCCCAAGGTTAGTACAGTCGGGCATCTATCAGGTTTAGCTATCGGGTTTTTTTATGCATTTATAAAGGGGAAGAGATAGACAGCCATAGTATGGTTTAACAATATTGTATTTAAATAAAGGTATTAAATAATAGTAAAAAAGTTGTTTTTAGTGACTTTAGAGTCGTATTTTATTAAATATATTGCATAAAATTACATATTTCGACTTTTTCCAACAATATAGTTAATATTAAAAAAATGCAATAATTTACCTTAATTTAATTGACATTCTAGTAAATACTAATAATACGAAAAACTATAGGTGGTGAGATCTATTAATAAAATTAAGAATAAGAATATATTGGGGTTAGCCACTGGTATTTTTTATACATTTACACATAAAATCGTAACAGTAATTGCAAATAAAATAAATAAAAATAAAGACAAAAAGAATTCCTTGCTTACAAAGAAAAATAGAGCAACCTGTACCCCGGAATTAGGTCGAATTTGTTTGAATGAAGCAACAAATTATTTGAAAGGATATTTAATTTCCCAACTAATAACGAAAACAGGTCGTAAATATGCTCCCTTGAAGGGGGCGGGAATAGGGACATTTTATTGGATGGGAACTAACAGACTTACTAAAAGAGCAAACCTATTTATAGGTGGGATAACAGGTGCGATAACAGGGCTGTTTGTAAAACATTGTGGGCATGATGAGTTATTTCCCTACGAGGTCCCAAAACCAAATTTTTATTATAAGGTGTTAAGGATTAAAAGAAGAAGTAAATAAATCAGCAAGGGGGCTTTAATTAAATTATGTTCATTAAATTAGGCGCAAAACCGGAAGGAAAACAGTCCATGCTTAATGTTGAAGAAGCCTATTCTTTGTGGGATTTAGCAACGGTAAAATATGCAGGAATTGATATGGTACAAATTTGGTATATTTTTGCCCATGACCCGGATCTTAAATTTATTTTAAAAAGATCACTTGATAAACTTAAGAAACAGGCTAAGGCTTTAGAAAAGGAACTGAAAAAATACTCTATTAATGGGCCAGATCGCCCCCGATCGGATATAAATTCAGCTACTAATTCCGAAATATTAACAGATGAAAACTTAGGAAAGTATCTCTTACTAGCTATGCAAGAGGAAATGGAATTATTATTTAAAGCTACTAGAAATGCGACAACTAACGACGCTTTAAGGGCCTTGTTTATTAAGTTTCTGACTTCGGTAATTGATGATTTAGATAGTTTAATTAAATATTTAAAATTGAAAGGCTGGGTAGGTGTTCCCCCTATATACCCAAATATTCCTGTTCAAACACAAGAACAGGCCGATGCAGGGGAAATTTTTCATTTATGGGATCACTTAACTTTTAGATATGACAATATTTATCAAACACAATATTGGTATGAACATGCTAAAGACACTGATTTCAAATTATTATTGAAGAAAGGTTTACAGGATAATTTAAAGGTACAAGTGGAACGATTAGAAAATGAGCTTAGTAAATTCGGAGTGCCTTTACCTTCTCAACCACCGGCCGTCATAGCTACAACTGGATCGGCAAATCTTGAAGATACTTATATGTATAGAATACTCTTTACCGGTATGGTAGGTGCCGCCTGGATGCATGCTTTGGCTTTAAAGCAATGTTTTACTAATGATCGGCTTAGGGGGATTTTTAAGGATTTATTAGTAGACGAAATAAACATTATTGACAAAATGATCTTATTCGGAAAAGTTAAAGGCTGGTTAGGGGTTGTACCCCAATTTAATCCTATGTTATAAACTTCTTAAGTTTATAAAGGCTTTTTACCTTTTCAAACTTTATAAAGGTTATATTGCAAAGTATAAATTAAGATCAATTTCTGCTAATGATATACACTAAATATAATAAATATGCTAATGCCAGTATTATTCCCTCAAACTTTGCAACTTTAAAATGGGTTCTCGAAAATACCAATAATACTAGAGTTAAAAATATCATTAGTATAATATCAAAAAATATTTTGTTATCAACCTTCAGGGGAGAGATAACTGAAGAAATGCCAAGTACAAATAAAATGTTAAAAATATTGCTTCCGATAATATTTCCCAGTGCAATTTCGCTTTGTCTCTTAATAGCCGCGGTAATAGATGTAATTAATTCGGGTAAGGATGTTCCGATAGCTACGATGGTTAATCCTACTAAGGTCTCACTCATGCCTAAAGAATAAGCAATTTTAGTGCTGCTTTTTACAACTAAATTTCCTCCATAAATTATTGCTGACAGACCTAATAATGTATAAAAAATATATTTAATCCAAGTAACCCTGTCAGCTCTATAATCCGTGCTAGCCCCGTTATCGCGGCTGCTTCTGGCTACCTCAAAAATATAGTACATAAAGATTAAAAAAAACAGCAGAAATATTAATCCATCACCAGGAGTTATTAAATTATCATTTGTAAACTGTAAACTCGTATCACTTAAAAGGATTAATAATGCAATGCTAGCTAATAATGTAAACGGGATTTCTTTTCTAATAGTTTCACTTTCTACTTTTAAAGGGGTTAAAAAGGCAGTTAAACCTATTACAAGAGTAATGTTAAAAATATTACTACCAATTACATTTCCTAAGGTTACTTCCACATTCCCGTTTATTGCTGCCATAATACTTACGGTAGCTTCAGGAGAACTGGTTCCAAAGGCTACAATTGTTAAACCAATTAATATCGAAGGAACTTTAAGTAAACTGGCTATTTTAGATGAGCCATCAACGAAAAGGTCAGCCCCCTTTATTAATAATGCAAAGCCGATAATTAACACTAAATAATTCATAATGCTATCTCAATCCTTTGCCAGTCAAATTTCCCATTCATTTGGAAATATCCATAACATTAAACATATTTTTATTTATCAATGCCCAATTATTATTATATAAATGCAAAAAAATAGATATTTAGTGAGATTGAATGACGATTAGAGTTTATAAAAAGATGCAAAAATATCAGGGAAAAAAGCAAGTCGTTAATAAATTGGGCCGATTTTAGTAATTAATATTGAAAATAAGTTGTAAGGTGTACAACCTTGCAACTTATTTTTTATTAAAGTAACCTAAGGTAAATATTTTAAGGTAAAATGCGATTATAGGATTTTTCCTGCAAAGAGGTATTAATAAATTAATTAAAGTTAAGAAAAGGGGGGAATATGGCTCTAAAATTAAGCAAGGCCAAGATAATCTAAAAAAATGTGATTATTCGCACATTTACAAGGAATTAAGGCTATTTTATAATAAATTAAATGGTATAGTTGCTAGGTGGCCGGACCACCCAATACCAGGCGGGGAGACGAGAAATGTTTAAGCCAGTCAAAAATCAGAAAATGTATGTGCAGATAGCAGAACAGATCAAGTCGCTCATTAGTGAGGGAGTATTAAAGGTAGGCGACCGCCTGCCTTCGGAAAGAGAACTTTCCACACAGTTTAGTGTTAGCAGATCGACAGTGAGAGAGTCTTTAACATCTCTGGAAATAATGGGCTTAATTGAAGTAAAAACAGGTTTGGGGACCTTTGTTTGTAAACAAAGCCAGCTTGACAATAATATCCTGGGAGAAGAACTCGGGAGTAACATCAGTCCTACAGAGCTTTTTGAGGCACGATTAATAATAGAACCTAAACTATCAAATCTAGCAGCTCAACGTGCAACAATTGAAGATGTTCAGGAAATGGCTAAGGTTATTGAGGAAGCAAAGTATCTTGATCATACCCAAATAGAAAAATTTGAGGAATTGGACAGGAAGTTTCATCTTTTAATAGCTAAAGCTGCCAACAACGAAGTCTTGTATAAGTTTGAGGAAAATATCAATAGTGAGCGGCTAGGGAAACTCTGGGGCAATATGAAGGTGAAAAGTTTGCAAAAGGAGGGTCGGGTTGATAAGTATAAAACAGAACACCAGGAAATCCTGGACTCTATCCAAGAACGCAACCCAGCTTTGGCAGAAAAACTTACCCGAAAGCATTTACTTGATATTAAAAGAAATATTTTTGGTGATTAGAAAAATTTTTAGAAAGTATCCAGCTTAATTATCCGAATTAGATTTTTAGGACAATCTAGCACTAAGGATTGTCCATTGATAAACGGGCTTTTTAAGCTGGATTTTCTTAATTAAAAGGAGGTGTAAGGTCAAAAGTCAGAAAAATATGAATGAACAGAGTATTACGAAAAGTAAAAGGGGAGGATGAAGAGAAATAACAAAGGCAGGTGAGGACTAGCTTAAAACGCTTAAAGTAAACCAATGTAATCTATTAAAAATTTTCCTAAAATTTTTTGAAATTTCCGAAATCAAAGGAGGAGAAAAATGTTAAAAAGACTTTCGATAATTACATTATGTATTTTATTAGTCTTGAGCTTTGCGGGCTGCGGAACACCCGATATAGACGTGAAGCAGGAGGCCCCCCCTGCTTCAACCGCTCCTGCTAAAACAGAAATTAAACAAATTTCTTTTGGCGGTAGTGCTCCGGGAGGAGTCTACTTTTATATGATTGGAGTTTTGGCCCCATTTCTAAACGAAAAAATCCCAACGATTAATGTCACTAACGTCTCTACTGCAGCTTCTGTAGCTAATGCCACCGGAGTAGCCCAGGGTGAACTAGATTTTGGTTTAACCTATGGCTCCTTAGTTTGGGAGATTTGGAATGCCAAGGGTACATACGAGGGTAAGGGTGACTTGGGTAAGACGGTTACCGGCGTGGTTAAAGCTTATGAAAGCCCCCATTATTTTGTTGTTCTAAAAGGATCGGGTATTAAATCTGTTAATGATTTGGCAGGCAAGAAGGTAGCTGTAGGTCCTGCAGGTTCCGGGGCTCAGTATAATTCGGACCTAATATTTAAAGCCCTGAATATAGATGCACAACAAGAATTCTTATCTTTTGCTGACGCAGCTTATGCATTGAAGGAAAAAAGGGTTGTAGCTGTTGGTCAGAGTGGTGCACCATCAGGAGCTGTAACTGAGCTTGCTGAAACAGCTGAAATTGAGATTCTTTACTTTACTGATGAAGAAATGGATGTTTTAGAGAAGGCGTCGCCATTTTATTATAGAGCTAAACTACCGAAAGAAACCTATAAAGGTATGACCGAGGATGTCCAAATGCCGTATTTTTCTGTGTACTGGATTGCTAACAAGAATGTACCGGCAGACATAGTAGAAAAAATATTGGAGGTAGCCTTGGACCCGGCAAATAGATCTACCCTTGTGGAAGGATACAGCCTTTGGAAAGAGATGACTCCTGACTCTAAGAACTTTGAAAGTCTCGGCGCACCCATACATCCTGGAGCTAAAGCGTACTTTGAGAAAAATGGCATAACAAAATAATACCAATAGGGGGATGCCGCATTAGTGACATCCCCTCCTACTACAAAAGTGGCGAAGGAGTGTAGTGCAAAATGAAACTAAGAAACTTGGAGGGAGGATGGAAACAGGCATTCCGCTGGTGTGCAATTGCCTTTTCACTCCTGTTCCTATACTCAGCAGGAATCGGAATAGTACCTACACAGGTTAGTCGAGGAATGTATTTGATGTTTAACCTCTTACTCTGTTTTATGCTTTATCCGTTAGTACGAGGTAAAGGCGGAGGTAATAAGGTCCCTGTATATGATATTGTATTATCGATTCTTACTATTGCCTCCTTTAGTTACTGGATATTAGAGTTTCGTAATTATGCCACTAGGATTGGCATGCCAAACAACCTTGATATTTTCTTTGGCTTTGTTGCAATTGTTCTGCTTTTCGAAGCTACTAGGAGGGTTTTGGGCAATACATTAGTAATAGTCGGTTTGCTATTTTTTTTGCAGCTTTATTTTGGTCCTTACTTACCAGGCACACTCGCCCATAAAGGATTCAGTGTTGCCAGGATAATCGAATTTACTTATTCTTCTATGGAAGCCATATTTGGGGTGATAACCCATACATTTGCTCAATATGTTCTACCTTTCGTAGTCCTAGGAGCCTTTTTTGAAAAATCTGGGGCTGGAATGTTTTTTATTAGGTTGGCTCTTTCAGTGACTCGCGGTTGGGCTGGCGGACCTGCCAAAGTAGCCGTTATAGCAAGCGCATTATTTGGCTCAATTAGCGGCAGCTCGGTAGCAAACGTTGTATCTACGGGAGCATTTACAATTCCAATGATGAAAAGAGTTGGTTTTAGACCTCATGTGGCTGGTGCCATTGAGGCAGCAGCCTCTACGGGCGGGCAGTTTCTTCCACCAGTTATGGGGGCAGGTGCATTCCTTCTTGCTACGTTGACAGAAACACCCTATGCTCAGATTGCCTTAATGAACGTTATACCAGCTTTGCTGTATTTTTACTGGGTAGGCTGTGCTGTTCATTTCGAAGCTAAAAAATATGATCTCGGGGGTCTGCCAGATGATGAAATACCAAAGTTTAGTGATACTCTAAAAGAGGGCTGGTTCTTTATTGTTCCACTGATCTTAATCGTAGTTTTCTTGGTAATGGGCTTCTCCCCGTCTCTAGCCGCTTTTTGGGCTATTATAACTTGTATTGTATTGAGTTGGGCCAGAAGAGAAACAAGAATGGGCCCTAAGGACATTCTTGATGCTCTAGAACTTGGTGGCAAGAATAACGTGTCCGTAGGGGCCTCTATTGGTATGCTGGGCATCATTATGGGAGGTATCGTTCTGGCAGGACTAGGGGCAAAATTTGGCTACTTGGTTGTTTCCCTTTCGGGTGGATATCTCTTTATCAGTATTATTTTAACTGCCTTTGTTGGGGCTCTAATTGGGATGGGAGCCACTCAGACTGCTACCTATATCATACTCTCTATGATCGTAGTACCTGGTTTGGTTAAGTATGGTGTTAGCCCAGTAGTTGCGCATATTGTAGCTTTCTGGTTCTCAGCCGTCTCAAATGTAACGCCGCCTGTCTGTGTTTCAGCCTTTGCTGCCGCTTCAATTGCGGAAGCTGATCCTATGAAGACTGGTTTTGCTGGGGTAAAGTACAGTGCTTTTCTCTTTATTTTACCCTTTACATTTATTTATTCGCCGGAAATTTTATTAGGAGGAGATTCACTTTGGGAAACGTTCTATTTCGTTGGTGGACTTCTCATAGGGGTACCTGTTCTTGCTGCAGGTATACAGGGCTATTTACTGCGTAATATGAACATAGTTGAACGGGGCTTATTAGTAATTGCAGGGCTTGCGATGTGCGTTCCTGAACCGATAACAGATATTTTAGCTATAGCTATTATTATAATCGTGTATTATTTTCAAAAAAAAGGAAGGGGCAATAATAATAATACCTTAACTACAGCTTAACCCGGTCAAGTTATTATAAAGAGGTGAGAAGCTATGAAAAAGATAGGATTTATTGGTTTAGGAATAATGGGTTTGCCCATGGCCAGTCATTTACTAAAAGCAGGGTATGAAGTGATTGTTTACAATAGAACTATGAGTAAAGCACAGCCCATAGTGGAAAAAGGCGCTAAATTAGCGGATTCCCTTAGAGAACTGGCTCGTGAGAGTGAAGCCGTTATAATCATGGTCAAAGCTGATGCGGAAGTTGAGGAAGTTATTTTGGGAAATAATGGGATACTTGAGGGCGCTAAGCCCGGATTTATTATCATCAACAGTAGTACCATTTCTCCTAAAACCAGCATCCGACTAGCCGCTAAAACGGCTAAAGCTGGTGTAGAAATTCTGGATGCACCTGTTACTGGCAGTGGAGTTCAGGCCATAGAGGCTAAACTCACCTTTATGGTGGGCGGCAATGAAGAGGTGTTTAAGCGCTGTATGCCTCTCTTCACAGTTATGGGCAAACAGGCATTTTATATGGGCGAAAGCGGCAAAGGATCATATACCAAGCTGGGTAACAATGTTATGTTGGCCATTAATCTCTTAGCGGTTTCAGAGGCTCTGACCTTGATATATAAAGCGGGAATTGACCCCGAAGTATTTCTTCAGGTCGTAGGTGGCGGTGGAGCCCGTAGCGGAATGGCTGAGACTAAGATACCCAAAATTGTAAAAAGGGATTATAAGCCTGCATTCGGTACCGCCATGTTGGCAAAAGACCTAGCATTAGCTTCTGATCTAGCTAGGGAATTACAGGTTCCTGTTCCAGTAATGTCTACTGTAAAAGAGATGGTTCAGATTGCAGTGGCGAAAGGTTTTTCTGACGAAGATGTTTGTTCTGTAATTAAATGTTATGAAGAATGGGCCGGCATAGAGATCAAATAGCTCACCTTACTGCTGCCCAAAGCATAAAGATGTTCAATAATGACAAAATATTTTATTCAAAGGAGAGAAAACAATGTTTCAAAATATCAATTTTACTACACCATCAATTATTTTTGGAATGGACACATTAAATCAGGTGGGTAAGCAAGCTAAAAAACTAGGTGCTAGCCGGGTATTATTGTTGACAGGTCCTAATGTCCAAAAAGCTGGATATGTGGAAAAAGTAGCAGCCTTATTAAAAGCAGAATCAATTGAGGTAGAAGTAAACATTCAAGGTAGAAATACTCCGGAACCAGCTACCCATATACCAGAAGCTGTAGCTGAGGTTGCTAAAAATATGAAAGCAGATGTAATTATTGGTATGGGAGGAGGCAGTGTGCTGGATGTTGCCAAAATGGCCTCTGCACTTTTGACTAATCCCTTAAAGGTTCGCGATTACTTCGGTAGAGAGAAAGTCCCCAACCGTGGAATACCTACAATTATGATTCCTACTACTTCGGGAACTGGAGCTGAGGTAACAAAACATGCTATTTTCCTTGATGAAGAAACCCAGGTAAAAAAAGCAGTAGCTTCTTCAGCTCTTCTGCCTAATGTAGCTATAATTGACCCTCTTTTAACAGTCAGCTGCCCGCAGGTTGTTACTGCTAATGCAGGGATTGACGCATTAATTCATGCAGTTGAACCTTTTGTTTCTAAAAACGCCAATCCTGTTACTGATTGCATAGCCCTTAAGGCTATCAGCCTTATGACTAAATGGCTTGGACCTGCCTTCGCTGATGGTGACGATCTTGATGCCCGTTACAATATGGCTCTAGGGTCTGTAATGGCAGGCTTGGTATTAAATAATTCCGGTACCAGCATAGTTCATGCTTTAGCTTATCCAATAGGTGGTGAATACCATGTTCCCCATGGACCAAGTTTAACCTGTATAATTCTTCCCTGCTTTGACTACATTATGCTGGCTCGACAGGAGAAGTTCGCTTTAATGGCTGAAGCTATGGGAGAACGGATAGAGGGGTTAACGACACGGGAGGCAGCGGAATTATCCTTGATAGCTCTTGAGGATTTGCTTAAAAAACTGAATCTCCCTACTACTTTGACACATCTTAACATTACAGATAGATCTAGAGTAGACCAGTGGGCAATTGATGCACATGCTGAGCAAAGGCTTCTTTCCAGAGCGGTTCGGAAACTTTCCGTGGATGATATTAAGATTATTTACAATAACTCATTTTAAGCGCAAAATATTCACCAGATAAATAATTCCAAATACAACCCTGGCACGTATTAACCTGCCGGGGTTGTATTATTTTAGGTCTTTGAATAATTAGTTTAAAAATTTTAAAATTAGGAAAATAATATACTATTTAACAAATTAGCAGTAAAATAAAGAATAGATTTATAAATGAAACAAAAATCCAATTTCCAATTCTAAAAAAAACTATGCTAATTGTCTGATTGGTTGGAATAAGAGATAAATTATTGGTGAGGTGAAGAAGGTGAACTTAAATTTACAAAAGGATATTTTCCTTGGTTTTTTTCGTGCAGGAATGCTGGGTTATGGAGGCGGACCATCATCAATTCCTTTAGTTCATACTGAAGTTGTTAAAAAATACAAATGGATGACAGATGAAGAGTTTAGTGATGTTTTAGCTTTGGGAAATAGTTTGCCGGGGCCGATAATTACAAAAATGGGAGGTTATATTGGATATAGAGTTGGTGGAGTTATCGGCCTATTAAATGCTGTATTAGCAACAGTTTTGCCAACTGTATTTATCATGATTGGTTTAATAGGTACTTTATCCCGATTTCAAGACTCACCAGTTATCAAAGGTATGACTCAAGCTGTTGCACCTGTTGTCGGGGTTATGCTATTTTCGCTGGCGTATTCCTTCGCAAAAAAAGCTAAATTTGATCTTGGTTGGACTGTTACACTTACCTTAAGTATTTTTAGCTTAATCTTCTATCAATTTATGAATATTCATCCTGGATTTATAATTGGTGTACTTTTACTATATGGTCTTTTAGGCGGAAAAGTAAAGGTTTTTACTGAAAAGGAGAAGGAGTAATAATGATAATTTATTGGCAGATTTTTTTAGCTTTCTTTATTCCAGCCATAGTCGGATATGGCGGAGGACCAGCCTTTATACCACTAATTCGAAATGAGGTCGTAAATACATATGGATGGATAACATTGGAAAAATTTGCTGAATTATTAGCTATTGCTAATTCCTTGCCAGGACCAATTGCAACTAAAATAGGTGGCTACATAGGATATCAGATGGGAGGAGTAATGGGTGTAGTAGTGGCCTTATTTGCATTGATAGCTCCCTCTCTATTGGCTATGCTGTTTCTACTTGGGTTATTGAATAAGTTTAAAGATTCACCTAGGGTAAAAGTGATGACTGGCTTAATAAGGCCAACAATTGCTATTCTTTTAGGAGTCTTAGCGTATGAGTTTTTCTTTAGGTCCTGGGTATCCATAGGATCATTTCATACTGCATTATTAATTTTGCTTAGTTTTTTACTTTTGGAAAGATGGAAAATACATCCTGTTTATGTTATAGTGGGCTCTCTTTTTTATGGTGCATTTTTAATTGCATAAAGGGAAAATTGTTAATTCCATGCCGTAAAAGGTATTACTCGGTTGGAAATTCATATTTTACTTCATTTGTGAAATATATGAAATTAACAAAATCAACAATAGCTAGAAGGAAAAAAGGTAAAAATTAGAATATTTCAAGATATGCATATTTAAATTAAGGAGGCTTCTCAATGATTTATCATCATTTGTATAACAGGTATAGCAATCAGAAAAGCATTAAAGCTGGTATTATAGGGGCTGGGCAATATGGCACGGCAGTTATCACTCAATCGTTGTATAATCCGCTTTTGGAAATACCTATTATTGCTGATTATAACCTGCAAGCTGCTAGAAGAGCTTATAATTATGCAGGGATACAAGATTCCGATATAGTGGAAACTGAGAGTTATGAAAAGGCATTAAGAGCAATTGAGGGTGGGAAATATGTAATTGTCCAAGATCCTTCTCTTTTGATGAAGTTACCGATAGATGTAATTGCCGAAGCAACAGGTGTACCTGAAGCTGGTGCATTATATGGTTATGAAGTGAGGTTTATATAAATTCAATGCCTGATTATGCTGTTAAGGAATATTTTGAGGAGAGAAAAAGGATATTTGATTATTTACCTCAGGCTGGAGCTTTTGACCTGTGTGAATTAACTATAGCAGCTAATGCGACAGGACTCTCTCCTGATATCCCGGAAACTTATCAGCCAGCAGTAAGGACAACAGAGATACCGAAGGTGCTTTGTCTTGAAGAAGATGGTGGAATACTGAGGAAAAGTGGTGTAATAGATCTAGTTACCTGCCTAAGAGAAAGCCAGGAAGCAGGACTAGGGGGAGGAGTATTTATTATTGTTTCCTGTGAAAATGATTACTCTAGACATATATTGACTACTAAGGGTCTCATAAATAATAAAAGTGGTAGAGCATCTTTAATATATAGACCGTACCATCTATGTGGTGTGGAAACACCTACGTCATTGCTTTGTGCAGGTCTTCTTGGTATTTCAACCGGGTCTGATTCATACTTGCCTCGCTATGACCTGATCAAGACGGCACAGCGTGAAATGAAAAAAGGTGAGATATTAGAAGGGGACTATACCCCTGATTTGAAAGCTTCTATTGTTCCTGCAGTTAAAAAAGGCAATAATATTCCTATACCTGCCCATCTATTAAATGGCAATAGGCTAACTTGTGATATAAAGGCTGGAACAGTAATTACATATGACATGGTGGAAGCTCCGGTAAATTCCGTTATTTGGAATCTCAGAGCTCAACAAGACGCCCATTTCTTAAAATAATGTTGGGGATTATAACAAGTATACAATACACATGTGTGTAATACATTGAGAGTTAATAAGGAAAATTATTATTATATAAGTGAAACAACTGTTTGAGTGTTGGTGCAACTCAGAGTGGATTACCATATATGGCATTTTTGGCATCATATGCTATTTTTATGTGCATCGCGGGAGGCTTTATTGACAAATATAGTCCATCGCTAGTCATTATTATGGGAGGGTTTCTAGTTGGTAGCGGGTGGATTTTATCAGGATTTGCTACTAATATTAATATGCTGACAATAACATATGGTTTCATTGCAGGTGGAGGTGTCGGTATTATTTACGGAGTCCCCATTGCTGTTGTAACAAGATGGTTCCCTGATAGGAAGGGCTTAGCAGTTGGTTTAACTTTATTAGGCTTTGGTTTATCTCCATTTATTACGGCGCCCATATCTAGGTGGCTTATTGATCTGTATGGACCAATGCACACATTTAAGATTCTAGGTATTATTTTTTTTATAGTAATTACCGCTTTAGCTATACCTTTTAGATTCCCTAGAGGAAATGTATTAAATATTCGTAAGAGTATAATTAAGAACAAGAGGCAACCCAGGGAGTTTACTCCAAATGAAATGTTAAGGTCAGCAAAATTCTATGGTCTTTGGTTATGCTATGCAATTGGAACAATGGTTGGGCTATTAGCAATTGGAATAACAAGTCCCGTGGGGGAGGAAGTAATTAAGTTGGATTCCCATCAAGCAGCTCTAATGGTTTCGATATTTGCCATTTTTAACGGTATTGGACGACCCCTATTTGGTTGGCTTACAGACAAGCTTAATCCACTAAAGACTGCTGTAATATCCTATATTATAATTATTGCCTCAGCAAGCCTAATGATGATAGCTAAAGAAGGAACAGTATTTTTATATATGCTTTCCTTTGCAATGCTCTGGTTAATTCTTGGCGGTTGGTTAGCTATCGCTCCTACAGCCACTGCAATCTATTTTGGTATGGAAAATAACAGTAGAAATTATGGGTTTGTTTTTACAGCATATGGTGCAGGGGCAGTAGTAGGAGTTGTACTTTCCGGGATGATTAGGGATTCCTTAGGCAGCTACATTTATGTGTTCTATCCCATGATTCTTCTTGCATTATTAGGAATTTTCATTGCGGCAGTGTTTTTAAATACGAACTATAAATTCACCACTAAATTTGCTAAAATTAAATAAATGTATTTTTAATAGAAAGGGGTGGTGGGTGTGCCAAGGCCTCCTATATGCCGTAGAGTTGAGTTTAAACCTGAATTTACTTATTTTAAGCCTGCAGGAATTCCCAAACATCAATTACAAGAATTAGTTTTACACGTCGAAGAAGTTGAAGCTATACGTCTGAAAGATAGAGAGGGTTTAGAACAAGCTGATTGTGCCGAGAAAATGCAGGTTTCCCGCCCTACCTTTCAAAGAATTCTTATGAGTGCTAGAAGTAAGCTAGCTCAAGCTATTATTGAAGGGAAAGCTATTAAGATTGAGGGCGGAAATTTTTGCTTTACAGAGAAAAGGAATTTCATTTGTTCTTCTTGTGAGCACAAATTTGAAAAGACTCTTGGGACATGCGATAAAAGTGAAATTAGGTGTCCAAAATGTGAGTTTTTTTCCCAAAGAGTGCCTGAAAAGTTATTGGAAGAAGAATGATTGGTAATAGACTATAGTCGATAGCTGATAGTCTATAGTGGATAACAATGGATGTAAACGGTAAGAAAATGATTTATTATCAGAAAAACCCGTATCACTACAAAAGTGGTACGGGCTTTTATTTTAAGATAATATTTATTGCTCAAAGTGGTATGAAAATGCTATATAAAATTATAAAAAACGGTTATTCTGTAACACTGTAGCACGTAAGTTAAAATAGCGAAGCTATTTTAACTTACAATTTAAGGTTATTCTTAATCCTTTCGATGGCTTGTTCAGTATTTTCCCTAGTGCCAAATGCAGTTAGACGGAAATAGCCAGCACCAGATGGGCCAAATCCTGTTCCGGGTGTACCAACAATATTGACTTCCTTTAGAAGCTTATCAAAAAACTCCCAGGAGTCCATATTGTTTGGAGTTTTTAGCCAGATATAAGGTGCATTTATGCCCCCGAAAACCTGTAAACCAATACTTTCTAGGCCTTCTCTAATTATTTTTGCATTTGCCATGTAATAATTAATAGTATCTTTAATTTGCTGCTGGCCTTCCGGTGAGTATACAGCTTCTGCAGCTTTTTGGATTATGTAAGGAACACCATTAAATTTCGTAGTTTGTCGTCTATTCCAAAGACTATTTAAGGGATGGCTTTCTCCCTTAGTTGTATAAGCCATAACAGTTTTAGGAACTACAGTATAGGCACAACGGGTACCGGTAAAGCCCGCTGTCTTTGAAAAAGACCTAAACTCAATAGCGACATCTTTGGCTCCTTCAATTTCATAAATGCTGTGGGGAATATCTTTTTCTTGGATAAAAGCTTCATAAGCAGCATCAAAGAGAATAATAGCCTTATTCTCTTGTGCATATTTAACCCATTTTTCCAGCTCGGTTTTTGGTAAAGTCGTACCGGTTGGGTTATTTGGTACACAGAGGTAAATTATGTCAACTTTTTCCTTGGGGAGCTCTGGAATAAAGTTGTTTTCAGCATTACAGGCCATGTAAACTAATTTGGTGAATTTGCCGTTTTCTAAAGAACCAGTTCGGCCTGCCATAACATTACTATCTAAATATACCGGGTAGACAGGATCGGTGATAGCTACTATATTGTCTATTCCAAATATCTCCTGGAAATTTCCTGTATCACTTTTTGTACCATCACTTACAAAAACCTCATCAACTTCAAGCTTAATACCTCGGGGTAGATAATCGTGCTCAATAATTGTTTGAATTAGAAATTCATAGCCTTGTTCTGGGCCATACCCGCGGAAAGTTTCAGCTTGTCCCATTTCATCCACAGCCCCATGGAGATTTTTAATAATTGCAGGTGCTAGTGGTTTAGTCACGTCACCAATACCTAAGCGAATAATATTTGCCTCAGGGTTCGCTTTTTTATATTCGGTTACCCTTCTACCTATTTCAGCAAATAGATAACTTCCTGGTAGTTTGAGATAGTTTTCATTAATTAATGCCATTTTATTACTCCCTTCTACATAATAATGTCTTTAATTATACAATAAATTTCCTAATAATGCTAGATTTGACTAGTAAATTCTTATTGCTCTAGTTATATTGTGTGAAATTAGTTGGGTTTATTCTATGTTTTTATGTATGTACTAAAAGGTACATAAAAATTACTTATGGGCATAGCAAAGTCATATACCATAAAAAGGAAGGAAAAGTGCTATAAATATAGAATATAAATAATATTTATATGTAATAAAATTAGTTTATCGATTTGCACTTTGTGACTACTACTAGAATCGAGGAAAAAGGAGGTATAAAAAGTGAAAAAGTCCTTAGAGGATTCAGCCGAAAAAGGATATGAACGTCTTGAAAGTCGTGGAGTATCTAGGCGGGATTTCTTAAAACTGTGCAGCTTGAGCTGCGTAGCTTTCGGTCTTGATTTAAGCGTTGCTCCTAAAATGGCTGATGCAGCAGCAGCCAAGTTAATGAAAAAACCGGTAATCTGGATGCAGGGGCAAGGGTGTACTGGGTGTAGTTCTTCTCTCTTATCTTCTATTAATCCGGGACCGGAAAAACTTTTATTGGAATTGTTATCTGTAAGATTCCATCCTACCATTATGGCAGCAGCGGGAGAACAAGCTGTGCAGAGCTGGGAAGAGTGTGTAGCAGAGGGGAACTATCTTTTAGTACTAGAAGGGTCAATTCCTACCCGTGATCCACGCTTCTGTACAGTGGAAGGTCAGCCATTTGGGGAATTGTTTAAAAAAGCTGCAGCAAATGCAGATCTGGTAATAGCTGCAGGGTCATGTGCATGTTACGGAGGTATACCCAGGGCTGGAATAACAGGAGCAGTGGGTGCCCAAGATGCTTTAAAAGATACGAAGGTGCTAAATCTGCCGAGTTGTCCTGTAAAACCAGATAGATTGATTAGTACAATACTTTACTACTTAGGTCACAATGAACTACCTCGTTTAGACAATGATGGCCGTCCGGTAGCTTATTACCGTTATGTTTTACACGATAGCTGCCATCGCAGGCTCCACTATGAACGGGGAGAATTTTTATCCGATTGGAATGACCCGAAAACTAGCGATTGGTGTCTATACAATAAAGGGTGCAAGGGTAAAGAAACCTTTACTAATTGCTCCAGCTATTGGTGGAATGATGGTGTTAGCTATTGTGGTGCAGTGGGTTCTCCATGCTCTGGGTGCAGTCAACCTAAATTTTATGAAGAGTTCTCACCATTATTTGCTAATCCCGAGGAGGTAAAGTAGATGAGCAAAAGAATAGTAATTGACCCTGTTACTAGGATTGAGGGACACCTTAGAGTGGAAGTAATAGTTGAAAATGGTGTGGTAGTTGATGCTTGGACTAAAGGAACTATGTTTAGGGGATTAGAGCAAATTATTCAGGGTAAAGACCCTAGAGATGCCATATATATTACCGAAAGAATATGTGGAGTTTGTATGGCTTCCCATGGTTGGACATCTGCCATGGCTGTAGAAACTGCCCATGGTGCGGTTATTCCGTCAGCTGCAAGAGTTATTAGAAATCTTATGGTTGGTGCATTGTGGCTGCACGATCATCCTTTACACTTTTATCATCTTTCTGCTTTAGATTATCTAGATGTATTGGCAGTTAAAGACTACCAAGGAAATGATCAAAATCTCTTAGGTGTTAAAGCTAAAATCATGAAACTGGTTGAAGGTGGAGATACAGCACCCTTGACCCCTAGATATGTGCCTGATGATTTTTCAGTTAAGGACCCTGATACTGTTATTACAGCCTTATCCCATTATCTTCAAGCACTGCATGTTCAAGCTAAGGCAAAACAAATGTCCGCTATTCTTGGCGGTAAGCAGCCTCACCAGTCCAGTATTATTGTGGGTGGAGTAACAGTTTATCCTACCGATGAAAATATAAATCAGTTTAGACAGCTTTTAGCTGAAGTAGTCCATTTTATCAAAACCGTTTATATTCCTGATGTTATTTATTTTGCAACAGGACCTCTGCTTCCTTTAGCAAAAGCAGGGATTGGAAAAGGGCCAGGAAACTATTTGTCGTATGGAGCATTTGATCTGGATGACTCTGGAAAAGATAAGCTTTATAAGAGTGGCTTTGTAAGTAATGGTCAAATTGAAGCCTTCAATGATGCACATATTACTGAAGCAGTAACTAGTGCCTGGTATAGAAATGCTAACCCAGCCCATCCGTGGGATGGAGCTACTGATGTTAACCTTGATAAATCAAGTGCATATACCTTTATAAAGGCTCCAAGGTATAAGAGTCTCGCAACTGAAGTTGGTCCATTGGCGAGAATGATTGTTGCAGGGTATGAGCCATATGTAAAATTAACGAAAGAGTACGGGATTAAGCCGGGTGCTGTAGCCCGTCACTTAGCAAGAGCCCAAGAGACTATGCTTGTGGCTGATCAAATGTTTAAGTGGATTAAGGAATTGGAAGAGTTATTAGAAGAAGGCAAATCCAGCAGTCTAGGAAGAACCAAAATTCACGATACCGATTCTTGGGAGCCTCCACAATCAGGTAAAGGTGCAGGTCTTAATGAAGCGCCTAGGGGTGCTTTAGGTCATTGGGTTGAGATCCAGGATAAAAAAGTTAAGAATTATCAAATGGTAGTGCCCACCACCTGGAATGCTTCCCCCCGTGATGATAAAGGGGTCCGTGGTCCTCTAGAACAGGCTCTAATAGGACTTCCTGTTGACGAAAATAATCCTGCAAATGTAGTACGGGTAATCAGATCCTTTGACCCCTGTCTGGCTTGTGCAGTACATGTGGTTAGTCCTAAAGGTGAAAAGTTAATTCAAATTTAAGCTTCTAGTTTAAGCATACATGCGGGAGGTGAAAGACCTGCAGAAAAAGGTCTTGGTACTTGGCGTTGGAAATATTTTATTAAAAGATGATGGATTAGGGCCTTTTGTTGTCAAGGAGTTGGAGGAAAGCTATCAGAATTCCGATGTAACCTTTTTAGACGGAGGAACCTTGGGGCTTGACCTTTTAGCTTATATAGAAGGGCATAGTTGTTTACTGATAATTGATGCATTAGATGTTGGGAAAGAGCCGGGAAGCATTTTCAGCTGGGAGGGGAAAATCCTAGATGGATTCTCCCAACAGGTATCTATCCACGATGTCGGTGTAAAAGAACTCTTACTTGCTTTAAATTTGTTAGATATTGATATAGAGATCGTAGTTATGGGTATCCAGAAGGAGGATATCTCCTGGGGTATGGGATTATCAGAAAGTGTACAAAAATCCATTCCGCTTCTTAAAGAGGCTGTCATTAATCGATTGAATGAGTATTTGGGTTGATGTTAGCTAGTAAACTTTGGTTTTAAATTAAATACTACTTTTATTTGGGAGGTGGTTTGGGAAAAATTTCCGGCAACAGCATTTTTTATTTATAAAGGTCTAATTAAAATTAAGAGGAGGTTCGTATCATGACTGATCAATACAACAACACAATTTCCAGAAGAAGTTTTCTGACAAATGGAGCCATTGCAGCAGGAACTATTGCCGTTGGTGGTGGTGTTTTAGGAGCATTTAATCTTAACTCAGTTAGAGCAGCAGATGAGGTAGTACAATCTTGGCCATTACCCTATGTCCAATTGGATGTTGAAAAAGCGAAGGAGTTAGGTTACTGGGGATATATGAGTAGTCAATGCTCTTATGGGGCTTTTGATGCCGTTCTATCCCAATTACAAGAAAAAGTTGGCCATCCTTATACTAGCATACCAGCTGACATGATGAAGTGGGGCGGAACAGGGGGAGCAGGTTGGGCAACCTTATGCGGAGCTTTAATCGGTGCCTCAACAGCAATTAACCTTGTAGTAGGTAAAGATGCTAATACACTTGTTGAAGAATTATATAAGTGGTATACTACCTTCCCATTCCCTGAGTATATGCCTCCTGCCGGTAAAGCAGGTAAGGCTGAAGGCAAATTGGTCACTAGTGCTTGTGGATCCGTACTTTGTCACGCTTCAGTTAGTGATTGGTGCAGTGTTTCTAAATATAGGGCTGAAGGTAAAGAACGCAGTGAACGCTGCGGCAGGCTTACCGCTGATGTTTCAGCCAAAACAGTACAAATGTTAAATGCTTATCATAAGAAAATGTTTACTCCCGTATTAAAAAATGCTGAATCTGTAGGCGAATGTATGACCTGTCACGGCAAAGGCGGAACATTAGAAAATACTAGGGGTAAAATGGACTGTATCCAGTGTCATGATGATGTTGATACAAATAACTTGTTAGGTCATATCAAACAGCAGTGGAATTTATAGAGCCCTGAGCTTCTTGTGTCTATAAGGAGGTTATTTTGTGTTTGGACTACTGCCCAATGTTGGCATGCCAGAGTTGATGCTAATACTGGCTCTTGCATTGATCATTTTTGGACCTGGTAAGCTGCCTGAAGTTGGCAGAGCAGTTGGTAAAAGCATTAAAGAATTTAAAGGCGCAATGAATAAGGTGGAAAAAGAGATTGCTGATCCACTTAATGAAAAAGAATAGTTTTTAAAGTAATAAGTCCTTGTTCCCTCTATCACTAGAGAGACAAGGACTTATTTTTGGCAATTACTGAGGTATTAAAGATTATTATAAATATTACTAATATTATTAAGATCTAACTTATTGGGAAAAGAGGGGATAGTGGGCAATAAGTAGCATAGATCAGACAAACGTGCTTCCTTTTTTTGCAGCAAAGCCTCATATTCTTTATACATTCCTGAATTTTTAATTTGCTGTAGTGTATCTGATTCAATCATTCTTTCCATCTTTTTTAGATTTTCTTTTATTAGCCTATTTTCAATAGATATTCTAGATATCAGTTTGTTTGCAGCAGCTATTTCTTTCCTGAGTTTTATACGTTTAAAATAAAATTTTAAAGGGAAAGTGACTTTTATAATCTCCTGGGGGTCATTAGTAAATTGGTACCATCGATTAATCTCTTCGGTTACATGATTACTGTGCTCTTTAATTTTTTCAATATTAGTTTTGAGTTTATTAATCTCCCCATCTCTATTTTCTCTATTATTTAAATTATATTGTTCTAAATATGTGGCAGAGATTTCCGAAATGTTTTGGGAAACCATATTAAGTTCTTTATAGACATTTTCTAAATCTATTAATACAGCTTTGAGAAATCCAATTCTTCTTTCAATCATGATTAACCTCCTTTACCTAGCTGTCTTTTACTAAACGTACAGCTGAGAATAGATACTCCTGTATATTTTGCCAAGCGGAAGTGGTTTTGATTTTACCTAACCAGATTTTGCTGATATTTGCTGCTTCAGTATAGAAGGAAGTGGTAAAATCTCTGCTTCTTATCAGTAAATCATGATTAAAGGCTTTAAAGTCTTGACCTAAAAATCTTGTTGCTATTTCTTCTCCATTAGATGTATAGCTGAAGAAAAGGAAAAGAAAGGCTAAGGCTAAAAAAGCGAAGGATTTATTGTTTCTAATTACTCGAAACGGAGTAAAAATGATAAATAGGAGACTAAATACTAGCTTCTTTAAAAGCTCAATAGGATTTAACCTGTTTTTGTGCTGGTTATATAGGCTGATTAGGGAATTTATTGCCCAATGGAATAATTTCTTAATTATCCTCGACCAAAACAGTACCAATAAAATTAATAGCTTACTCCATAGAATAGTAGGTATTCTTTTTAGTACATCTCCTGATGTTGAGAGAAAATTATCTTTCCAGGTATCAAGCCACAAATTCAAATTAAAATCTGTTTGGAAATCCACTTCTTGGTCCCGTATTAAATAATCCTCCTCGATTTCATTATCTTTATAAAAAGGAGAATGAATCATAAAAAATCCATCCGGAGTTTTTGGTTCAATGAGGGTAAATTTTATGAATTCAGGTTGATCTTCTTCCCCTGTGTATTTGTCTACTTGCGAATTAGAAATAAATAGATCTAAACCATGTTCAAGGCCGATCTTCTTTATCGTCCAACCGGCTAACTCTTTATTAACAAGGTCTTCCGAAGGGTTATTTAAAATTTCTTCAAGTATATTTATCCCTTCTAAGAGCCTTAAATGATTTATCCTTAGAATTGCTTGACGCCTTATATTTGGATTAGAATTATTTATATAAAAAATGAGGTCTTTAAAATTGGTTAAACTCTTAAGGACTTCTGATGCTTCCTTTTCAACTTTATACCATTCGGGATAGTTCAGGACCATTACTATTCCCCCCCCTATAAAACAGATAGATAAATTATTGTATATAAGAATAGCATTTTTTTAGGAAGGATTATGTAGCCTATAGTAACTAAATACATAGGTCTACAGTATTAATTTAAGAATCAATACTAATTTATTTGTATTAAATAATTTGTTTTTGTTGACAATAAAAGCAGTAAAATGCAAGGGGTGGAAAAAATGAAAGGGAAAATTTCATCATTAATTAGTATAGTTTTTTTAATATTAATATTGACTGGGGCTACTTGGCCAGATAATTTGGCTTTATTTAAGGGTGCTGATTATGAACAAACAAGAAATCTTTGGCTTCAGGATCCTCCTCTTACCGGCACAGATATTGTTGAATTACAGGAAAGGTTAAAAGAACTTGGTTTTTATCAAGGAAAAACAGGGGGTACCTATGATCGGGAAGTAGAGCAGGCAGTTATTAATTTCCAGATTGATAATGGTCTTAGTCCTGATGGCATTGTTCGTGATTATCTATGGATCAGACTAGCAGATAAAGAAATACCGGTTAGCAAAAAAACAAAATTAGACCCGCCATCAGGTAATGTTTTAATAATTATTGATACATTTAAATTAAAACTAGTTGTTCTCAATGATAATGAGCTGTATAAAGTATTTCCCATTGCAATTGGAAGATCTTCGACACCCACTCCCATAGGCAGCTTTAAAGTTGTGCATAAAGCTGTTAATTGGGGAACAGGTTTCGGAACTCGCTGGATGGGGCTTAATGTTCCATGGGGGAAGTATGGAATTCACGGTACTAATAAGCCTTGGTCCATTGGCAGAATGGCCAGTCATGGCTGTATCAGAATGCATAACAGGGATGTAGAGCAGCTTTATCCGTGGGTAAAGAATGGAACGGAAGTTATTATAGTTGGTAATCCTTTTGGAAGGTTATCTTATAATCAAAGAACTTTAAAAAGAGGTTCAAGAGGCTCTGATGTAGTAGCTCTCCAAGAAAAGTTAATTGTATTAGGGTTTTTAACCGGTAAAGCTGACGGAATTTATGGCTATGGAACTGAAAAGGCAGTTAAGGAATTTCAGAAGGCAAATAATCTTAAAATTACGGGACAAATAGGATGGGAAGAGTACAGGCGGTTGAATATATAATATAATAATAGTGGTTAAGTGGTTGAGTGGTTGAGTGGTTAGTGTATTAGTAAAGGCTGAGGTGGTTTTTTAACCTCAGCCTTTACATTGGTTATTAAATTGTATACCGTGTTTATCCGTGTGCCCCGGAGGGGCCCGTGGTTATAATTCATGTTTTTCCAGCTATTCTTTTCTAAATCCTAAGTGGGAAATTACTGCAATCCCAATAGCCATTACCTTTGCAAAGAACAAGATTATCCATCCAATTATGGGAATTTGAATAACCAACACCAGTAGCAATATCCCTGCGATAAGCTTAAGAATCTCTGAATTTCCTTTATAGCCAACTAGAGAGGTTACCTTTTCACCAATTATTTCTGCAATTACGGCTAATCCCCAGATAACCAAAACACCAAAGGCTAACCAGAAGAGTAAAAGCAGTGGTATGCCTATAATGGTAATTAATAAAACAAAGCTTATGGGTAGGAAGAAAATAGTTAAGAGTAGCCCAAAGAGAAAGGCTTTACCTGGTTCAGCTAGTGCATAAATTTTCGACTTCTCTAAGCCTTGGGGAAAAAGAAGGCCAATTAAAAGAACCAATAATGCCATCAGCATTGTACCAAATATGGCAAAAGCAAAAAATACAGTTGCTAAGGATATACCGAAAAATGCAAATTTCTCAGGAAAATTAACAAAGAAGTCAGAAATACTAATTTCCGTTTGAGCACCTTTGATTTGGGCACCGGGCTCCTTGGTGAGTTTTACTCCAACCATAACCAAGTCACCGTGGATTACGGCTTCCTTTGCTAAGAGGGCACTGCCCCCGACTACTACCAAGTCACCATAAATTGCTTTATTTACTACAGCATCCCCACCAATTGTTACAACAGCGTCTTGAATATCTCCATTGACTTCGATATTTCCGCCTATTGATACAACTGTATTTGCAGTACCGTCAACTTTAATGTCACTGCCGATTCCCACCAGGGCATCATAGTTTTCCTCAGGTTGAACATAGATATCCTGACCAACTTTTACGATAGCACCGTCACTAGCTGCTAAACTAGCTGAAGGAAGGGCAAAAAATACTAATATAATTAATACAGGGAAAATTAGGTATTTACGAAACATGATCTCCATCTCCTTTTTTCTTATTAAACCAGGGGTTGCCTGTTCCAAATTTACTATCAAGAATTACTCCAAGTCCAATTATAGCGATTATTGGTACTACCAGAAAACCGATAAAAGGTGCTTTAATTGCCAGCCAGATTATGGAAACACCAATAACACCCTCTAAAATAAGATTTTTCTCCCAGTCTTTTTTAATCAGGGGTAAAACTTTATTACCGGTGAATAAGCCTACAATCCATAAACCGATTATGATTGGTATAGGAATAAGAAAAATTAAAATGGCTGCAACAGGTATGCCAATAATAGTTATGACTAAGGCGATTAGTAAAAAGGGTAGAGCAAACCAACCTAAGAGGCCTTTGAGAATTACCTGACCTATATTGGAGCTAAACCACCGATGCATATTTTCCATGCTCTTGCCGAATAAGCTCAGACCTATTAAGGTTAAGGCTGCTAATCCTAAGAGTTGGACAATAACCCCTCCTCCCCAGTTAGGAGAGTAGTTGTTGACATAGCGGACCTCCCGTTGAGCAGAGGGGGCTGAATCGGTTGCTCTATTAAAGTTTCTATTAGTAATCTCACTGATTTTGCCGTTTATCGTAACATTTTCGGAGTTTTTAATTACCCTTCCGGCAATAGCTACTAAATCACCATTGACGATTGCATTATCTTCTAAATAAATATTACCTTTAAAAGCAGTTACATTCCCGTTTACTTTTCCTAATATTTTTATGTCACCCGTTAAGGCTACAACATCACCATTTATTTCTTCATTATTTTGAATTTCTATATTACCTGTGAGCTTTATTACCTCTCCCGCAAAAGCAGTTGATGGTAAGGCTATCAAAATAATACAAAGAATGGTGACTACAAGCAATTTAAACATTTTCATAATTTATTATCCTCCTTGAATAAAGTAACATGATCAAGATTGCGAAACTAACCATACTCAACAATAAAACCGTGACAAGAAATAAGGATGAGTAGGGGTTATTAAAAACGTTTTTAAAGACACTTAGTAGGTTATATCCATAAGTTAGCCAGTAGACTATGTTTTCGATAAATCCCAGGGAAGAATTTTCATAACCTAGGTACAAGAGACCACCTGCAATCAGTGAGATAAGTACGGAACCAAGTAAGAATATTCCTGAGGAACAAAACAACACTAGTCCGGCAACTATTCCAGTAAAACTCTTTGAGGGTATACTTTTTTGTGCTGGAGACTTGCTGTAGATAGTATTCATTATTGTTTCGATTAGTTGTTCGCCTGGTTCTAATTCAGGTAAATTTCTTAATCCATATATAGTTTGGTAAAAATCCTGGCGAATCTCCTGGCAGGTGAAACAATGGCTGCAGTGTTTATCTAATAGCTCCATTTCTTCTGGGGTTAATTCACCATCTAGCTCTTTTTGAATAAGTTCATAAATGTTCATACACTCATTCATAGTTCCACCTCCTTAAGTTGAATTCGCAGCATATCTCTACCTCTGCGGACATGGGTTTTCACTGTATTAAGAGGTAGATTGAGGACATTTGCAATTTCCTGGTATTCCAGTTCTTTAATATGTCGTAGTATTACTGCCATACGGTATTTCTCCGGTAGTTTTAAAAGGGCTTTGCTAATTTCCTCCTGAACCTGGGTTAATTCTATATTTGCTTGAGGATCACCCAGATCACTTTTTATGGAAAAGTCCAGTTCTTCCCAGGGCTTTCTTTTTTTTATTAAGTCCTTAGCAATATTTACTGTTATTTTATATAGCCAAGGACGAAAAGTGTTATTACCGTCAAATAAAGCAAGCTTGTTATAAAGACGGATAAAAGTCTCTTGAGCTGCATCTAAAGCGTCTTGAGAATTTCCCAGGTACCTGCAGCAGATAGTAAAAACAGGCTTCTGGTAACGTCTTATTAACTCTTCAAAAGCTTGTTTATCACCCTGTTGACTTTTGATTGCTAACTGTTCATCAGTAAAAACCATAAATTAATAACCCCTTTATTCTACCTCTGTATCTATTACGAAGGGAAAAAGAAAAAAGTTTCAAAAAATGTTTATTTATATTTTCCATTAAATACTAGTTCATACAAACTATTGATGCAAGGAAGAATAAGAATAGAATTTTTTAATAAAAGGAGATCTTTATGGGAAAAAATAAAAACCTTTGGATAGAGAAAGTAGCAATTTCATCAGCTTTAGGTATTGCTGGTGCTTTAGGAACTATCTGGTTGGGCAGAATGGCATTTAAAAAAGGGACAAATAGCTTTTTAAAGAGGCTAATGGTCGACAAGTATCCGGAAAATTTATGGGAGTTTGTGTCCGCGTCCAGAAAGTTTGGTTTACAGACAATAGTGGAGACTAACTTGAGAACACAAGAAGGTAAAATGATTAAGAGGCCTCTAGGAAGCCCTAAAAAATTACCAAATTTAAACAATGTAATGTTTAATTTTGCCCAACTTCATACACTGCCAACTGATGAAGGGATTATGCCAGACACAACTGTTACCATAGGGCCCTGTGCGAAAAAGCCACTACTATTGAAAATGCCTATTATGATAGCACCCATGGCATATGGCTTATCTTTGTCGGAAAAAGCAAAAGTAGCTTTAGCCAAAGGCAGTGCCTTAGCGGGGATAGCGACAAATACCGGTGAAGGACCATTTTTACCTTCGGAAAGGCAGGCTGCTGATAAGCTAATCCTCCAATATAACAGAGGTAAATGGAGCAAGTCTAAAGAGGTTTTACAGGCAGTAGATATGATTGAGCTATACTTTGGACAGGGGGCTACCGGAGGAGTCGGACATTATATTGAAAACAAAGAGATTGATTGGCTGGTGAGACAGCGAATGGGCCTTAAGTGGGGAGAAGAAGGTGTGATTCACGCTACTTTGCCAGAGGTAGGTATGCATCGTCAAGGTTTAAAAAACTTGATAGAAGAATTAAAAGAAATTACGGGAGGTGTACCCATAGGAGGGAAAATTGCAGCAGGGAAAAACCTGGAAAGAGATTTAGAAATATTAGCAGAAGCACAGGCAGATTTTATTACTGTTGCAGGTGCTGAGGCGGGGGCTAGGAATGCTCCGCCAATCCTAGAGGACGATTTTGGATTACCGCTATTTTGGGCATTATGCAGAGCTAATACATTTTTAGATAAACACAACCTAAAAGATAAAATAAGCTTAGTAGTAGCAGGAGGGCTAGCTGCACCGGGGGATTTTTTAAAGGCAATAGCTTTAGGTGCAGATGCAGTATATATAGGAAGCATAGCACTATTTGCTATGTCCCATACCCAGGTACTAAAAGCCTTACCCTGGGAGCCACCACCTGAGATAGTGTTTTTTAAGGGTAAGTACCAGCATAAATTAAAGATAGAAAAAAGTGCACAAAATCTCCATAAATTTCTTACATCCTGTCAGGAGGAAATGCAGGAAGGAATTAGAGCTTTAGGAAAAACTAGTATCAGTCAAATAAATAAGGAGGATTTATTTGCCTTAGATCCTTTAACTGCCGAAACAGCAGGAATACTTATGGGAAACTTAGGCGAATAAAAAAACATTAAATTGTTTAAATAAATAATATTTTGGGGAAGTATTGTGTAGTGAATTTAAATAAATCAGGATGTAGGAGTTAACGGGGGGCAGATATGACTACTAAAAGAGATTTTGTACTTTTTGGTCTTGATAAGCACAATAAGGTAATAGACTATATAAGAAATGATATTGTCAAGTGCCCCTTTATTATGGATATAGAATTAATTATCTCTGAGGCTGTTTCTAATGCCTTTATCCATGGTAATCAAAAGGATGTTTCTAAGCCTATATATGTAAGATATAAAAATAATGGCAAACAAATAGTTCTAGAAATAGAGGACTGTGGTCCTGGCTATAGTAATGTAATAATACCTAAAGAAATTTCTGATGATGATCTTCTAAATGAAGGTGGTAGAGGCTTATTCCTTATCAGTTGCATAGCTGACGAAATTATTTTTTTTCAGAGAACAATAATTATCAAAAAGAACATATAAAGTTTTACTTTTAAAATATATAAATGTATATTATAATTGAAATAAGAAATATTTTGCAAGTCGGAGGTAGCAATGAAACGGCTGGTACTAATATTTATCTGGTTTATCGGTATTACAATAGTGATTAAGTTAGTATTGCATAATCAGCCATTAGGATATTTCTGGCTAGTAGTTATAGGTTTAAGTGTTTTTTTCGGTTTCTATGGGGGCCAAGAAAAAAAGATACCAGAGGATTTTAATCACCAACTCCGGCTGTGGTTAGATAAGTACAGAGATTATCCCTATTATCATAGACAACAATTTTTAAGTGATGTAGTTAAAAGAGCTTTGAAAATAGGTCAAGTTAATCATGTGGAAAAATTCCTAAACTATATTGTTGAAACTGAGCCTGATAATGAAACTGCCCAGAGTCTATTGATTGCCCTTTGGGGCACAGAAGTAATTAATAATAAGAGTGCTTAACCTGAAAGCCTGTTAATAGCAGGCTTTTTTCTATTTATAATACCAGGGTTATTAATGCTATTGTATTTATGTATTTAACTTTTTTACTTTTCGCATTTAAAATAAGTTTAAAGGCATAATAGATGTAGGAGGATAATTAATATGGACATAAAAAACAGTATTGTTCCAGGTCTAATTATAACGGTGATAATTGCATACTTTTCTGAATTTATTCACGGTATTATAGTAATTGGTGGGCAAAAGCCTGTCAGTGGAGTTATCATTGCAATCTTAGCCGGGATTTTAATAAAAAATACTATTGGTGTAGGTCCCCGATTTCAACAAGGTATAGACTTTGCTTTAAAAAAGGTTTTAAAAGGAGCAATAATCCTATTGGGTCTAAGCCTGAGCTTTGTAACTGTTGTGACTACCGGAGCTAAAGCATTTGTTATTATTTTAGTTTGTGTGATTTTTGCAATTACTTTCACTTATTTTATTGGCAGAAAGTTAGGCTTACCTGATAAATTAGCCATGCTAATCGGTATAGGGACAGCTATTTGTGGTTCAACAGCTATTGTTGCTGCCTCCCCTGCTATTGATGCTCGGGATGAAGAAGTAACATTCTCGGTAGCTACTATTACAATTTTTGGAGTGCTAGCTATCTTTTTATATCCAATTTTAGGTAAAATCCTTGTTTTGACAGACATGCAGTTTGGAACCTGGTCAGGAATAGCTGTTCATGAAACTGCACAAGTGGTAGCAGCCGGCTTTGCTTATAGTGATGCCGCAGGAAAAATAGCTACAGTTGTTAAGTTAACACGGACAGTTTTATTAGCACCTATTGTTCTTATTTTAGGTGTTATGTATTCACGGAAGCAAAACAGCACTACAGCAGGTAAAGTGAATTATTTTAAAATTTTTCCTTGGTTTGTAGTAGGCTTTATCGCACTGGCAGGTTTACGGACTGTTGGTGACGCCTTATGGCTTAACAGCATAGAGTGGACAACCTTTTTATCCCAAACAAACTCAGTTTCTAAGTTTATGATTGTAATGGCTATGGCTGGAGTTGGACTATTAACTAATTTTGACGATATGAAACAAGTAGGAATTAAGCCCTTTATAGTTGGCCTAGTTGCTTCATTAATAATGGCGGTATTCAGTATTGCGCTAATTTTCATCTTAGGCATTTAAATATTTTGTATACATTTAAAAATCATATTGCAAAAATTAAAGTTTAATAATATTATATTCAATATAAGGAGATTAAATATAATATCAATCATGAAACAAAGGCGTTTCATTAAAGAATTGAACAAAGGCGTTCTGATTTTTTCAGGACGCCTTTTTTTATTTTTCTTTTTAAAAATATATTAAATAGGAGGAGTACAATATGTCAAACTCAAATAACTTAACTAATATTTTCGGAGAAAATGTCTTTAATTGCTCGGTTATGAAGGCAAAGCTTCCCAGGAACGTTTATAAGAATTTAAAGAGAACTATCGATGAAGGGGTCGAATTAGACCCAACCATTGCGGATGTCATTGCAAATACTATGAAGGATTGGGCTTTGGAAAAAGGAGTAACCCACTATACTCATTGGTTTCAGCCTATGACAGGTACTACTGCAGAAAAACATGATGCATTTATTGCTCCTACAGCCGATGGTAAGGTAATTCTTGAGTTTTCGGGAAAAGAATTAATTAAAGGTGAGCCAGATGCATCTTCCTTCCCTAATGGTGGAATCAGGGCTACTTTTGAGGCTAGAGGGTATACAGCCTGGGATTGTACTTCACCGGCATTTATTAGAGATAATGTTCTTTGTATACCTACTGTTTTTGTTTCTTATACAGGAGAGGCACTTGATAAGAAAACGCCTTTATTAAGGTCTATGGATGCATTAAATAAACAGGCCATAAGGATTTTGAGGCTATTTGGTAATACAAGTACTAAAAGGGTTGTTACTACAGTTGGTGCTGAGCAGGAGTATTTTTTAATTGACAAAAAATATTATGATCAGAGGAAGGATTTGATATTTGCAGGAAGAACCTTATTTGGGGCAATGCCCCCTAAAGGTCAAGAGTTAGAGGATCATTATTTTGGAAGTATAAAAGACCGGGTAGCTAAATATATGCAAGAATTAGATATGGAATTATGGAAGCTAGGGGTTAGTGCCAAAACTGAACATAATGAAGTTGCTCCTGGGCAGTTTGAGCTTGCACCAGTTTTTACTACAACTAATAAGGCCACTGATCATAATCAGTTAATTATGGATACTCTAAAGAAAGTAGCCAATAGAAACGGCCTGGTTTGCCTGCTTCATGAAAAACCCTTTGCCGGTATTAATGGTTCGGGTAAACATAATAACTGGTCAATGAGTACCGATGACGGGCAAAATCTCCTCGAACCAGGTAATGACCCTCATGAAAATGCCCAGTTTTTATTGTTTTTATCAGCAGTTATCAAGGCGGTAGATACTTATCCAGAACTATTGAGATTAGCTGCGTCTAATCCTGGAAATGATCACCGGTTAGGTGCCAATGAAGCACCTCCAGCAATCATCTCTATCTTCTTAGGCGATCAATTAACAGACATTATTGAGCAGCTAGAAAAAGGTATTGCTACAAGCAGTAAACAGGGTGGAGAGCTTAGGATCAGTGTACCTACGCTACCTGCTCTTCCTAAAGATAATACTGACCGGAATAGAACTTCACCTTTTGCCTTTACAGGGAATAAATTTGAATTTAGAATGGTTGCGTCTTCTTTATCTATTGCCGGCCCTAATTTTGTATTAAATACAATTGTAGCTGAAGTTTTAAAAGAAATTGCCGATCGTTTAGAAAAGGCCGCTGATTTCGAAATGGAAATCCAAGCCTTATTACAAGAAATTGTAAAAAAACACAAAAGAATTATTTTCAACGGTAACAACTATTCAGATGATTGGGTTAAGGAGGCTGAACAGAGGGGTCTTCCTAATATTAGGTCCTTTGTGGAGTCAGTGCCTTCCATTATCCATGAAAAATCTATAAAAGTATTTGAGGAGCATGGTGTATTAAATAAAACTGAGTTGTACTCCCGGTATGAAATTGTTTTAGAACAATACATTAAAACGATTAATATTGAGGCCCTTACTATGGTGGATATGTCCAAAAAACAAATTATACCTGCAGCTATTAAATATTGTACTGCTCTAGCCCAATCTATTAATGAAATAAAAGCCACAGGTTTAACGGATTTAACCTCGGTTCAAGAAGAATATTTAAAAGAGATATCTAATGTACTAATTTCCTGTAAAGCTAAGGTATTAGATTTAGAGAACGCGCTGAAAAATGCCGATCATGAAAATATCTATGACCATGCTCTGGCTTTTAGAGAGGAAGTATTTAGTAAAATGGCTGAACTACGTAGAGATGGAGATAAGCTGGAAACATTGGTCGATAGTTCTTTATGGCCGATGCCAACATATGAGGAAATGCTATTTAATATGTAGAAAAAACGGGCTGAGCCCGTTTTTTTGTTTATTAATAACAAAACCCATAATTTTTTTAAAAATGCCAATTTATACTTGGTAATATTCTTTTGTAAAGGTGGGAAAATATAAGAAAAAGACAAAATAAAAAGGAGATTTTTTATGCAGAATAACAAAAAGTTGTTTAGTCTTATAATTGTGATGCTTATTATTTTGTTTATTACAGTACTGGGTTGCGCTAAAAAAGATGAGCCTGCTCCAGAGGGTAAGAAGGATGAGGAAAAAAATCAGGCTCAGGCTATTTATGTTGGTTCTGATAAATGTTATGACTGTCATACCGGAATAAAAGAAGAGGTTAGTGCAAATTCCCATGGTACGGCTTTTAAATCCCTCGAGAGCTTTAACGTAGAAATTGATGAAAACATTAAGGTTTATGAAGAGGTGAAGGATGGTGAGCCGAAAACCCACAGTTTAAAAGCTGCTAAAATAGCAGGAGTTATGTCCGATAAGTATCTTATAGGTACTCTGGATGATAAACATTTTCGTGTAGCGGGAGTAAAAATGGAAAATGGACAGTGGAAGCTAGAGCCCGCTGATTCTAAAGATATAAATAATGACGGGACGGAGGACTGGATTATCAAGGGTTATACCTGTGGTGACTGTCATAGCCCTGGCTTAGCTAAAGGGTCTGAACAGGCAGCAAAAGTGGAGCCTGGTTTTGGTTGCGAAAGTTGTCATGGTCCAGGTAGTATCCATGTTACTACTAAGGCGAAAGATGCTATTAGTGATGGTAAAGAAGCTTGTATAAATTGCCATACCGCAAGTGAACCGACAGTCGAAGGGGAATTTCTCATTGCCCAAAATCATTATGGGACTAGAAGCTGGTTTGATAGTAATCATAATAAAGGAAGTGCTGCAGATTGTTTGACCTGTCATACTTCCCATAGTGTGAACTCAGAAGGTAAGATGTTAAAACAAAATAGTGCTCAGGAAGTATGCGGTAGCTGTCATGGCAAAGCAATGAATGCTGAAGACTTTATGTGGATAAATCCAACAGATGCCCGGGGTCATTTTACAAAAGACCATAGCTTTGGCAAATACCCTTATGAAGTATATGACGATGATCCAGAAACCAAACCTGTAGAAATCCGTAATCCCGATACGATTAACAAGATGAAAAAGAAAATGACGAAATAAATATTAACCATAGGTACGGTTGTAAACTATCAGTATAAATGAGCTGTGCGAAAACCAATATTAATAAAGTCTTGACAATAGTATATACTAAAATATATACTATAAATGAGGTGATTAAAAATGGAAACTGCGAAATTATTTATCAATGGTCAGAGCCAAGCTGTCCGGCTACCGAAAGAATACCGTTTTTCGGGTAACGAAGTATATATTCAAAAAGTGGGTAATTCTGTTATGTTGTTTCCAAAAGAGCGTGCATGGGAAACCTTTCTTAACGGTCTTAACGGCTTTACCGATGATTTTTTTGCAGACGGACGTAATCAGGGTGTTCAAACGCCGAGGGAGACATTATGAAATACATGTTGGATACAAATATTTGTGTGTATCTCATAAAGAAAAAACCAGAAAATGTGCTCATAAAGCTCCATTCGAACATGGGTGACGGTGTTACCATTTCTGCAATTACCCTTGCAGAACTCATGCATGGTGTAGAAGCAAGCGCATACCCGGAAAAAAATACACTTGCATTAAATCAATTTTTGTCCGTTGTGGACATCTTGCCATTTGATGATGAAGCGGCTGCAAAATACGGGAAAATTTGTGCAACGTTACGGGGGCAAGGAACTCCGATTGGAGTTATGGATATGTTGATTGCAGCGCATGCGAAGGCTAAAGGACTTATTATCGTCACTAATAATGTCCGTGAATTCGAGCGAGTTGAGGGACTTGGGCTCGAAAATTGGGTTAGCGCATGAAAGCCTGTCGGCATTGCTTTGCTGATCAAGAGTAGACTCAAACGAGGCACTTCATTGTTAAGTACCTCGTTTTTCATTCCCGTATCGGTTTAAGGTATGGTTTAACAAGTTTTATTTATTGGATTCTTAAAATGATTTTTAAAGGTTTTAGAGCAAACTGAACTGCTAACCCGATGAAAAAACCAGTAATGACCCCTGATATGATCAATGCCGGCAAATAATAAAAAAGATTAAGGTTACTTACGATAAAGCTAGCTACAGCGATTTGTCCAATATTATGGGCCACTGCGCCAGCAATACTAATAGTGGGAATGCTAAAAAATCTATAAAACCATTTATATAACATATACATAATTACTGTGCTGAAAAGCCCACCTATGACACTAAAAAGAAAGGAGGAGGGACCTCCAGCAAACAAAGAACCCAGAAAGGTTCTAACAATGACAACTAATATTGCCTCCTTAAAGCCTAAAATTATAATAGTAAATAAAGTTATAATATTAGCCAGACCCAACTTTACTCCGGGAATTGGTATCGGCACAGGGATAAACCTCTCAATAACGTGGAGGGCTAAGGCTTGGGCAATTAATAGTCCAAGTAGGGTAATTGTTTTAGTTTTAGTCATATATTCACTTCCTAGAAAGATAAATCATCAATATTACTGTCTCCGGGACCTGCTATAAATACAACAACTTTATTGGGCAAACAGACAATGTTTTGGCCTGGTTTAGAAATAGCACCTGTTCTGATGCAAACTTTATCAGGACACGAGGCATCTTCAACATGTATACTGTCTTTTTCAACTACAATATGGATTTGATTATCTTCGGGCAGATCTATAATCAATTCCTGAATATCACTGGTATCAATGGGAATTTCTTGGTAGACCTGACCATCAATTTCAATTATTGCAATTTTATCTTCAACATCAGGCCATATATAATTTTGTAAAAGCCAGCCCGTAAGGGCGATTAATAAAAAAAAGAGAATAAGAATATCACCTTTTTTTGTTTTCAATAAAATCACCCTTATTCCTGTAGTTGAAACTCGGATTTTGTTATTTCAAATTGTTCTTTTGTAATACCCCGGGAAACATAAACCTTTTTATCATAGGTAATAAAAATTGCTTCGGTATTAGCTAGATCCTCGATGATCTTCATTCCTTTATCTAAGCCTAACAGAAAAATACTAGTTGATAAAGCATCGGCATCAATAGATTCTTTGGTAATTATTGAAACACTTATCAGATTATTTTCAGCAGGGTAACCTGTTTGGGGATCGATAATATGATGATATCTTTTTCCATTTTGCTCAAAATATTTTTCATAGGTGCCGGAAGAAACTAGGGCTTGGTTAGCTAATTTTACAATTCCCATATAGTTACCACGGGGTTCGAAGGGGTCCTGCAGTCCTAAACGCCAGGGTGAACCATCGGCTTTAACACCAATAGTCAAAATGTTGCCCCCTAAATTGATAATAGCATTTTTAATTCCATTTGATGTTAAGATTTTGGCTACTTCATCGGCTGCATAACCCTTTGCAATTGCACCTAAGTCTACTATCATATTGCTTTCGGCTAATTTGGCTTTCTTTCGATGGTCATCCAACTCAAGATTTTTGTAATTTACCAAAGGAAGTTTGCTCTTTATCTCCGTAGCCTGAGGAATATAAGCATTTTCAGTATCAATATTCCAAAGCTTTACTATTGGACCAATAGTGATATCAAATTGACCTTCAGATAATTCTGAGTAATACTTACCTTTTTCTAATACATAAAAGGTATCAGGACTTAATTGGGTAAAGTCTTTACCAGCAGTTTTATTTAAGCGGATTATTTCACTTATTTCCGAATCCTTATTAATAGTCATTTTATCTTCAATCTCTTGAATCCGGTTAAAGGCTTTATCAAAAACACTATCATTTTTTAGCTCATCATAAATAGTGATTTTAACAAGTGTTCCCATAAGAAAAGTAGTTTTTGCAGTGGGCGCAATTTCCCCTTGAGGCAGCTGTGTATTTTTAGTACAACCGGTAATACTTAAACTTATTATAATTATAAGTAAAAGTAAAATGTTAAATAACTTTTTTAAGTGCATAATAGGGGATACCTCCATTTAATAGGTAAGAGACAGTTAATATTTTATCATATAAAACATAACAAGGCTCTCCTGAGAGAACCCTGTTATATAAAATTTGTTGATAGTCTTACTTAAGAACTTCTTCAGCCATCTTGAAGAATGCACCGACTTTTATGGATACTCCTGCTATGTCATCGGTTGCGCCTGTGTCATCTTTATAGGAAATTTTTGTTGGGTCTTGGGTTTCTAGGAGGTAAGCTTCCGCTTTTGTAGCTTGTTCATGCCATTCTGCCTGCGCTCCACCTTTAGCGACTAACTCATATTCACCTTTTGCGGAAAGAGCGTCTTTATCATCCCCGCCATCTTGATGCAATCCGTTCCAGTCTACTCCAACGATGGCACCATTTTTAACAGTTAGATAAACATTATATTTCCAGCCATTACTTGCAAATTCTTTTTCCTCATTATAGTAAAAACCATCTTTATAGGGGCCTGATATTGGAATAGGACCATTTGCAAGTGCTTTTTCAGCGTTTTTAAAGAAGGGGCTAACACCAATAGTCACACTAGCAATATCATCAGTATGGTATTTGTCTTCTTTATAAGTAATGGTAGGGTCTTGTTTCTCAAGGAGGTAAGCTTCAGCTATAGCCGCTTGCTCATGCCAGGGGGCTTTGGCTCCGCCTTGCTCAACCATTGGGTACTCGCCATCCTTAGACAAGGTTTCCTTATCTTTACCACCATTTATATTAAGACCTACCCAATCAGCGGCAACTATATATCCGTTGATAACGGTTAAGCTTGCACCATATTTATAGCCTTTGCTGTAGCCGTCATCTTGGGCATAATAGGCACCATCTTTATATTTCCCAGGTTCTACCGGGCCGTTAGCTAATGCTTTTTCAGCTAGCTTAAATAATGGGCTAACTCCAATTGTCGCTCCGGCGATATCATCACTATGATAATTATCTTCCTTGTAAGTAATAGCTGAAGGGTCTTGTTTTTCTATTAAGTAAGCCTCTACTTTAGCTGCTTGCTCGTGCCAGGGAGCTTTGGCACCACCTTGCTCTACCATGGGGTATTGGCCTAATTTTGAAAATTCTTTTTTACTGGGTCCGCCAGTTACTTGAGCGCCATTCCAATCAGCTTTAGCAATTTTGCCATCTTTTACTTCTAAGGTTACAACGTATTTCCAACCTGATTTTTCACTAAAGGCATCTTCCTGAGCAAAATAAATTCCGTCTTTGTATTTACCTTGTGCTTCCTTGGGTTCTTCTTTAGCCTGTTCATTAGCACTACAGCCTACAAGTGAAATAATGAGCATACTAACCAAAAAAACCATTAAAAATTTTCTTGTTTTCATAAACTTCTCCCCCTAAAAATTATTATAATAAAAAGTCATTTAATATGTTCTACAGGATGGTTACAAAATCCTCCTTGTATTAAAAAAATTTATAGTTAATATTTATTTTCAGTTTATTCAAACTATTACTAATGCTATTATTTATACTTGCATTTAACAATAACATTATAATAATCTGCTATAGCACCTTTTTTATTAATTTAACAGGAAATATTGTTTAGGCATAAGAAGGTATTATAAATAAAAAAATAAATTTGTTAATTAAGTTATAAAAAAGTATAAAAAAGCAAAAAAATGTCAATTGTTTTATTGCAATATCAAATTTTTATTATATAATTTATTTATGCTATAAAAAATTTGTAAAACTAATAGTGGTTATTAATATTTTCACCTAATCTAAAATTTAATAATTGGAGTGCAGCGGAAAATGGATAAAACAAGTGAAATTAAAGAATTGACAAAAAAAGCAGAAATTTTAAAGGCCATTGCTCATCCGGTAAGGTTATGTATCGTAAAAAATCTTATAGATATTAATTCATGTAATGTCTCTACAATGCAAAGTTGTTTGGACATGCCCCAATCTACTGTTTCCCAGCATTTAGCTAAGCTTAAATCAGCGGGGATAATTGAAGGGGAAAGAAATGGAGTAGAAATTATTTATAAAGTTGTAAATGACCAAGTAAGAAAAGTTATTGAAGTTATTACTTGAGAATTACACTTTGTTATTAATTAAATTAGTAATTTATGAATTTAACTTGTAAAAATTTACATCTTAGGTGTATAATATATTTAAATTGTTTAATTACCCAAAGAAAGTGGTAAAATATACACATAATAATTTAAGGCTGTAGTATATATAATAAATGTAGGTATAAATTAGGACTTGAGATTTATAAAAATAAGACTTATGGACTATTATGTTCAACATTGGCTTATTGTAAAATAAACTAAAAGCTCGGAAAGGGATGCGTAAAGGATGATAATAATCAATATAATTGTTATATTTGTTACAATAGTCTATGTGGCTAAAAGAATGGCTTAACACCATAAGGATAAGAAACGCCCTAAGGGCGTTTTTTTGTTTGGAGTTAGGCTTCATTGGGTATCGTATTAATAAAAAGGAGGGGTTTTTTAATGATAGCAAAAGAGCTAATGAATAAAGATGTTGTAACTGTAACTCCTGACAATACAGTTGAGGAAGTAGCCCAAATACTAAAAGATAAGAGAATTAGTGGTCTGCCGGTAATTAATGCCCAGGAAAAGCTAGTTGGTATTATAAGCGAAGGTGATCTTGTTTTTCAACAAAAGAGAATAAATTCACCGGTCTTTTTTGCTTTGTTTGATGGTATCTTTCAGTTAGGACAGCAGCAGTTTTATGAAGAGATTAAAAAAATTGCAGCATTTAAAGTAGAAGATTTAATGTCAAAGGATGTAATCTCTGTCCAACCTGATACAGATGTAGTGGAGATTGCAACCACTATGATAGAAAATGATATCAATCGAGTTCCTGTAGTTGATAATTCAAATAAGCTTGTGGGGATAATTACCCGACATGATATAATAAAAAATATGTATACTGTGTGAAATAATTGGAGTTGGAAGTAGTGTATGATTGGCAGCAAATAAAAAATCAAATTATAGAACATTCTCAAACCATTGGCATTGATAAAATCGGTTTTACCAGCGGGGAGCCTTTTTACGAAATTGAAGATACTCTAAGAGAACATCAAGAGAAAGGTTTTAGCTCCGGCTTTGAAGAATTAAATATTGATTTGCGCATTAATCCAGTCTTATCAATGTCAGGGGTATGTTCAATAATCTCAGTTGCTGTAGCATATCCTTCCTTGGAACCTAGACCTTTAACTGATGAATCAGAAACCAGAGGTAAGTTTTGTCGTGCATCCTGGGGAGAAGATTACCACAAGGTACTGAAGGAAAAGCTAAGAAAACTGGATCAATTTATTAAATTATTGGTACCTAGAGCTGAAACTTTAATGATGGTTGATAAAGGTCCATTATCAGATAGGGCTGTTGCAGTAAGGGCTGGATTAGGATGGATAGGTAAAAATGGCAGTTTAATTACTAAAGAGTTTGGTTCATTTGTTTACTTAGGGGAAATTTTAACTAATTTACCTTTGAAGCCCGATAACCAAAGGGCTAATAATCTGTGCGGCGGATGTAAGGAATGTCTAAATGCTTGTCCTATGCAGGCAATTATTGAGGACAAATCAACGATAAATTGTCAAAAATGTTTAGCTTTTAACACTCTTACTAAAGGTCATCTTGAAGATGCCCTAAAAGGAAAAATAGCTGAACAAAAATATTTGTATGGATGTGATATCTGTCAACTTGTCTGTCCCTATAATAAAGATAAAAATAATGATTGGCATAGAGAATTTTTGCCTGACTATGAATTAATTAATCCAGTATTAGAAAAAGTTATTAAGCTTTCTAATAAACAATTTAAAGATATTTTTGGTCATATGTCAGGGAGTTGGCGAGGCAAAAAAAACCTTCAGCGAAATGCTGTTTTAATATTAGGAAAAACAAAAAGTACGGAAAATATCCAATTATTAGCCGATTTACTTGACCATGATTTGCGTCCTGAAATCAGAGCAGCAGCAGCCTGGTCTTTGGGTCAGTACGATTTAGCAGTAACTCAGAATATTCTCAAGGAACATTTGCCTAAAGAGAAGGATGTACGTGTTGTGCAGGAAATTAAAAGAGTAATAAAAAATTAGCCAGCCATATAAATAACAAAACCTGCAGTGCAGGTTTTTTGTTTATTTGAAAGGTTTAACAGTACCTTTTAGAGAATACTAAAGAAAAAACAAATAGAGGTGGAGGTTTTATGTTCGAAAAAGAAGATTTTAGGCAGATACAATCACGAATAAAGCCATTTATTCATGAAACAAGTGTAATGTTTTCTCAAAGCTTAAGTGATAATCTAGGTAATAAGCTTTTTATTAAACCAGAGTCTTTGCAAAAGACAGGTTCCTTTAAAATTAGAGGTGCGGCAAGTAAAGTAACGTCTTTAGGTAAACAGGAAATTAACGGTTTAGTCACTGCTTCTTCTGGTAACCATGGTCAGGCGGTAGCATTTATGGCTAAGGCCTATAATATCAAGGCAACAATTGTCATTCCAAATACTGCACCTCAAGCAAAAATAAAAGCAATAAGAGCTTATGGTGCTGAAATAATCATGGTGGGTCCCAAGTCAAGCGAGAGAATAGAAACAGCCCAAAGGATTTCCCAGGAAATGGAATACGTGTACATTCCGCCATATGATGACTATGAAGTTCTTCGAGGTCAGGGCACTATAGGATTAGAACTAATAGATTGGAATCATCCCATAGATAAAGTTTTTGTACCAATTGGGGGCGGGGGACTCCTTTCAGGAATCGCAAGCTGTATCAAGGCCTTCAACCCTAAAATTAAGGTGATTGGAGTTGAGCCTAAGGGAAGCTCATGTATGTATACCTCTAGTAAGGCTAGGGAACGCAGAGAAATATCCCCTGATACCATAGCTGATGGTCTTCGAACAGTAATACCCGGAGAATTAACCTTTCCTATTGTACAGAAATATGTGGATGAGCTGGTTTTAGTGGATGAATTTGAAATAAAGAATGCAATGAAAATGATTATGGAAAGAATGAAACTTATTATCGAACCTAGTGGTGCTGTATCTTTTGCAGCAATGTTAAAGGAAGAAGGCAAAGGGCTCAATTTGGTCAGCGTAATAAGTGGCGGTAACTTAGACATAATGAAAATACAAGAATTATTAGGGTAGTATATTTTGGAGGGATTTGAGTGCGATTTTTCTTATATTATTTTATATTTAGGATTTTCCTTGGCAGTCCCCTTTTAGCATTATTTATCATTTTCTTTTTGTATCTAATTATAGATCGCCAGTTTATTGGGCTTTTTCCCGATTTTTTAAAGCCCTTTAAACGTTCCAGCCGTATTAAGGCTCTTAAAGAGCTAGTGAAATTAAATCCTGCAAATGTTGACGGATATAAAGAGCTGGGTCAATTGTATTTAGAAGGCAAGAAATATACCCAGGCTGTAGAGTACTTTGAAAAGTGTTTAGAAAAAATGGCTGAATATGCGGATATTCATTTTTATTTAGGAAAAGGGTTATATTTAATGGGACAAAAAGAAGAAGGCTGTAAGGAAATTACCAAAGCATTAAGTATTAGTCCTAAAATAGCTTATGGTGAACCTTATATATACTTATTAGAATACCAATTAGACAATAATCCAATACCGGAAAAGGTTAATGAGTTTCTCAAAAAAATATGGCAGTTTGGAACACCGGAAATTCTGTATAAATGTGGTTCTATTCTCTTAAAGTATGATTCAATTAAAGGCAGAGAATTGTTGCAGGAGGCAGTAAGTAATTACAAAGCAATGCCGGGTAATTTTCGTAAATTACATAGGCGCTGGGCCTTCTTAGCTAGACTTAAATTATTTAGCAGATAAGTAGGGATGAAAATGTTAATTAGAAAAGCACATTTTAAAGATTTGCCCGCTATTAACGAAATTTATAATCATGCAATTTTAAATTTAACAGCTACTTTTGATGAGGAGATAAGAAAATTCGAGGAGAGACAAGAATGGTTTGAAACTCACCATGACCCCAGATACCCTTTAGTCGTTGCGGAGGATAATGGTGAGGTTGTAGGATGGGGTTCCATATCACCATTTCGACCAAGGGCAGCCTACAGATTTTCAGGAGAGACATCTATCTATGTGCGTAATGATAAGTATGGTCATGGAATTGGCACGCTGCTCCTGCAAGAGTTAATTATATTAGCTAAAGAAAACAAATTGCATGCCCTGTTAGGTATCATTGTTGATGATAACCAATCTAGTATCAAACTGCATTGCAAATTTGGCTTCCAAAAAGTAGGGTATTTAAAAGAGGTCGGTTTTAAATTTGGCAGGTGGCTGGATATAATTATAATGCAAAAAATGCTCTAAGACGCCTGTCACAAGGCGTCTTAATTCTTCCTTAATGTGAATCCTGCGCTGGCTGTAAGTAATCCATAAACTGCTAAAGTAATAATTGCATCTACTCCATGATGGAGGGCTGTACCGATGCCAATGACAACTCCTGCTTTATATAAGGAAAAGCCAAAAGGAATAACAATCAAGGCTTCGCTCACAGCATGGATGGGTAAGGTCAAGAATAAGGCATTTCGTAAACCATAGCCCTTCTTAATCAGTATTGCCCCGATGACTGCGAAAATAGTGTGCATAAAAGCTCTGGCACCAATAACAGGTCCCAATTTAATTAAAAACCCAAAAGCTGATCCTGCACCTACAACAAAAGCAACTAAAGGATTTACTGTCATCGCCAACATAACAGGAACATGGGAGGCTAGTGTTGCACTAAAGGGTGGGATGGTAACCCCCAAAAAACCGCCAAAAGCCAATGGAATCATTAGAGCTAACGCTGTTAATAATGCCCCTAAAACAAGGTCTCTAATTTTCATAAAACAACTCCTCCTTACTGTCTTTACATCTGTCATGACAGCATTATATCCTATGATAGGCAGTTGGTCAAAGCTTTTTTTTTGTGTAAGCATACTAGATGAATGTGCTTAATAGTATAGTGAACGATAAAATTACCAGAACAAAAACTTCGAATACAATAAACTCTAAAAAATTTTAACTTACAAATTTCGACACAGATTATCAAAAAAATCATATATAATAATTATGTTTCCAAAAACAGCAGATAAAGGCAAACCATCTGAAAGGGTGGGACGCAAAGCTATGGGTCTAAAGCGAAAGCTATGATTGCCAGGTTGCCAAGCATAATTGTTATTTTTGGCAGTCTTGTATTAGACTGCCTTTTCATTTTTTTAATAATAACTATGGAGGATTTCAATGGATCCATTATTTGCTTATAAAATTCATACTGAAAAAATACAAATTGAGAAAATGCTACTAAACAAGAAAGCTAATTATGAAGAAGCAATACAAAGGAGCAGAGAACTGGATGAACTTATATTAAGATATTTAAAAGAACGAAAGCAAAGAACTATTTAGGTGATGAGGAGTTTGAACAAAAGAAGCAGTTTCTGTTAAAATAATTTTAGTTAATAAAATCGCCCTTAAAAAGGCGATTTTTTAGGCTGTATTATAATTACATAGAGCTGAAATATCAATAAATATCTTAAAGTTTATTTCACACTTTTTAAAATTACAACACCACCAATAATTAGTAATCCACCAAAGCTTTGAAAGGTTGTTAATTTTTCGCCTATAAATACAAAGGCTAAAATCACTGTTACAAAGGGTTCAAACGTGCTAACTATAGAAGCATTGGTGGGGCCAATTAGGGATACCCCTACCCAGAATAGTGCTATGGCAATTACAGTTGAAAATACTGCAATTATTGTCATCCAAAGGTAGGCAATGTTTTGTTCTGGCAAGATGATATTTTGGCTCAATAAACCAAAAATCAGATATGCAACTGCTGAAGATGTAATAACAATAGCAGTTCCTTGTATAGGTTTCATTTCTCTAATAACTTTATCACCTGCTACAATATAGAATGTATATGCAAAAGCAGAGCCCAAACCTGCCAGAAGTCCTAAATAATTAGTTATACTAAAAGATGAACCCAATACAAACAACAGTCCCAAGAAAGATACTACTAAGGCAGCTGCCTTGTTCCATGCAAAGAAATCCCTTTTTAAAAATATTAGTACTAAATAGACTAAAAGGGGGTGTAAATATAAAAGGATACCTGCCAGTGAAGCTGATGCAAACTTAACAGAATTAAAATAAAACACCGAAACTAGGCCATAACCTAATGTGCCAACTAATATTAATTTCCAAAGTGTTTTTCTTTCCACGGGTACATATTCCTTTTTAAACCATATGTAAAGCCATAGGATCAGTACTGCTATACAAAATCTAAAGACTAAGATAGTAGTTATATTCAGGCCATAGCTATAAGCTATTTTTGCAAAAATAGCCATTGAACCGAAACCTGCTGCAGAAATTAGTGTTACTAAAAAACCTAGTTTTTCTTTTTCCATAATTTTAATCTCCTGTATATTCATGATAATATAAATATACAATAAATCTATATTAAAGCATATGGTTTTAGGGATCGCTTTATAATATCCTGAGTTTATGTGGAAATGTCAGTGTGTAGTAGATTAAAAAACTTTTGTGGAGGTATTCCAAATGAATAAAAAAGATAAAGATATTAAGGTTGTTTTAGAGTTTATTAAAGTTTTCTGTCGGGAAAATCATAATAATATTGAAAAACAGTTTGACCAGGATTTACAGGCCCAATTATGTAGTGAATGTCAAGACCTAGCTTTATATGCTGTAAAGCGGAGACAGGTATGTCCTAAAGATCCGAAACCAGCTTGCAAGAATTGTGATACACCCTGCTATGCTCCTAAGTACAAAGAGAAAATCAGACAAGTTATGAAATTTTCTGGTATATTTTTAATGAAAAGGGGAAGGTTAGATTATCTTTATCATTATTTATTTTAATTTCACTCATTAGAAGAAGACATTTTGTAAAATTGAAGTTAAAATAAAAAGAGAAAAAATTTAGGGGGACATTAATGAAAAGCAGACATATTTTACTAATTGTATTTTTTTTATCCATTATTCTAGGAGGAATAATCTCCTCTATATATGATTATTTTATTTTCTGGAGTATAGTTAATTTTACCCTAATTAACTTAGCCATATTTTTATTTTGGGGTAAAAGGTTAAAAGTAACTTATCAGGAAGAAAACAAGCTGATAGTCCCTATTAGGGTAGGATTTATAATTTTAGGGATAATGCTGGTGATTAAATATATAGCTATTTATTAACACTACTATATAAGATAGTAGTGTTAATGTTTACGTAGAAAGAATTATTTCCACTTAATAAGGAGAGCAGAAGCTTATTTTTTGATAAAGGAGGGAGGATTTTTGGATGTACAAATACTTATTTTATTTGCTGGCAGTAATTCCAAAAACAATAAGAAAAAAAGTTTCTAAACGTTTAGCACGTTATTTTATCCAAAAGTATGCTGTTATTGATGCTAACGGATTAGAAAATATTCCTAAAGTAGAAAACGTAATCTTTATAGCAAACCATTTGTCTAATGCCGACGGGTTGATAATGCAATATGTGCTAGAAAAAGCAAAAGCAGTTACCTTTTTAGCCGGTGTCAAGCTTCAGGATGAGTTGATAACCAGTATGGTACTTGAACTAATTCCCCATATTCAAATTCATCCCAACAAACCAGATAGAAAGGCTTTGCGAGAAGCAATTGAAGTAGTAAAGAATTCAAACTCCCTTTTTATTTTTCCGGAAGGAACAAGGAGTAGAGCGGGTGAATTACTAAAAGGCCGCTCTGGTGTGGTGTTAATAGCTAGAAATACTAATTCTTTGATCGTGCCTATAGGAATTTGGGGTACAGAAAAGCTTTTACCTATCAATGCTAAAGGGAAAATGAGTAGGGAATGGTTTTCGAGAGCAGATGTTTACATAAATATTGGCAAACCCTTTTCTCTGGCAAGTTTATCCGAAGAGGGAGAGGTAATTGACTTAATGATGCTTAGAATAGCTCAATTACTGCCAGAAAAGTATAAGGGTTATTATAAATGATTATTGTTTAATAAATATAAAAAAATATATAATTATAAAAGCAGTATGCTATGACAGTGCGAAGAAAGACTAAAAGCGGAGGTGAGTAAAGTTATGGGTGAAGATAATGTAGTAAAAGCTATGTTTCTTTTGCGACTTCTTTTAGCAGTCATTTCTTTAATTGCTGCCTTATTAATGTTTAAATATAAGACAATAACGGATGCTTTAAGGATTAATGCTTTTGTCGGACTTGTAGCTCCATTAATTTTTATCAGTATTAGTGCCATAGGTATTGCCAATATGGCAGGAAAGGTGTCTTTTACTAAATTGATTATTACTATTATCGGTGTTTTACTAGTTTTATATGGTACAACCAAGTAAATGGTGAAATATATGAACAAAATTGGGCCTTTTTCAATAAAAAGGAAGATTTTGTTCTTTTTTTAAAAATTTTTGCAGGGTAAATTATGGTATGTGTAGAAAAATATTTATGTTGGAAATGTTAGTTTGGTGAAGGGAGTTAATAAATGGAAGAGAGAAATCAGCAATCTAAGAAAGCTAAAATCCATTTCACCAGATTAATAATTGCCATGGTGTTACTAACAATAGCTTTTGTAGTGATAAATTTAATCCTCTTTAAAAGCAGTGATTTTATTTATCATCAGCTGATATTTTTACTTTTTTACTTGGGCGTCTCCCTGTACTTATTTTTAAGATTATTTATGACCTTTCAAATTTTTATTAGAAATGAAGCCTTATTAGAAGAAAACACTAAGCAACATATGCAGGAACTAAAGCTTTTTACCAATAATCTGATAAAGCAACGTAAAGAGATTCAAAAAATGTTGAAAGAAACAACTGAGTTATCAAATAAATTGTTGGAGCAAAATTTAAAATTACAAAATGCACAAGAGAAAGTATCACAAGAAAGAGAAAAATTTGCAATACTTTTTGAAGCTAGTCAATTGATTGCTTCTTCCTGGGACTTAGAGCAAGTTCTACCGAGAATTATGGAGTTGGCAAATAAATTGGTAGATTTTAAAACAGGAAGAATATTACTGCCTGAAAATGGATATTTAACAATTAAATGCTGCTATGGATATGACAAAAATATGACAGAAGTGTCTAAAGTTAAAATAGGTGAGGGTATAACTGGGATTGCGGCCCTAAATCAGGAGATAATAATTGTCGAAGATGTCTTAAATGATCCGAGATATATTAAAGAGATAGATGATACTCAAGCAGAAGTTGCCCTTCCTCTTATTTATCAAGGTGAGCTTTTAGGGATTTTTGATATTCAGGATACAAAGCCTTTTGCCTGGTCGGATTATCATGAGAACATTTCAGATATTTTAGTTCTCTTCGGAAATTTTACTGCCATGGTATTACATAATTCCTCTACATATACAGAATTAAAAAATTCCTATGTCAGTATAATAAAGGCTCTAGCAAAAGCCATTGATGCAAAAGACCCTTATACACACGGGCATTGTGAAAGAGTAAAGGATATTAGTCTGCAAATTGGGAGAAAATTAAGTTTGGACCCTAGGGACTTAGAAGAGCTAGAATTTGCTGCCCTTTTACATGATATTGGTAAAATTGGGTTGCCTGAAGCTATTCTTTATAAACCGGGGCTTTTAACACCGCTAGAATTTGAGGTTATTAAGTCCCATCCTACTATTGGGGCAAATATGATTGGTGATATTCCTTTTTTAGAGCGGATTAAAAGAATTATTGAAGAACATCATGAAAGAATTGATGGTACTGGATATCCCCAAGGGATTAAAGGGAGACAGATGGATTTTTTAGCAAAAATTATAGGTGTAGCTGATGCTATTGATGCTATGATGACAAAAAGACCATACCGGTCAGCTCAGAATGCTCTTTTTGTTATAAATGAGCTAGAACGATGTAATGGGAGTCAGTTTGACCCATTGGTAACAGAAATAGCAAAAACAATTGTTATTGATGAATTGGAAAAAATGAACCTGGCTTAAAACATGTCTGGGGGTAAGACCTATTGAATAGACCCGGAATATCTATAGGTGTAGTAATAAAAAAAAATAATAAGTATCTTCTAGGCAGGCGCCATCCTAAGATAACAGGAGGTAACTATTGGTGTTTACCTATGGGTAAGTTAGAATGGCATGAGACATTATTGGAATGTGCTAGGAGGGAAGTTAAAGAAGAATCTGGAATTGAGGTGCAAGAGGTAGAACCTATAGTTTTGGCTAATGTTATTTTACCGGAATCACATTACCTTACCTTAGGATTTCTAGCAACTAGCTGGCAAGGGGAGCCCGCTATTAGTGCCCCTAATGAAATCGTGGAATGGAACTGGTTTAGCATGGGCAATTTTCCTGAACCAATATTTCAGCCTTCCAAAGAAATCATTGATACACTTTTTATGCAAGGAACATATTCCCTGAAGGCTGTTTTGGATGTAAATAATAAGAATACTAGTAAAGAATAATAGTTAAGAGAAAGCAGTTGTTCTGACGTGATACAACTGCTGTTTCGTTTTGAAACACCAGCATGCACAAAATGTTATTACTATTGTGGCATGATTATTGCAATAATATAGTGAGAATTCAAAATATTCATTGGAGGTGGAGGTCCTGAAATTATTTAGAGTTGATTTAACTAACAAAAAGGTTAAAATTCAAGAAGTTCCTCAAGCATACGCAGCACTAGGTGGAAGAGCTTTAACTTCCAAAATAATTCTTGATGAAGTTGATCCTAACTGTAATCCACTAGGCAAAAAGAATAAACTGGTTTTTGCTCCCGGTTTATTATCAGGCACAAGCGCACCTAGTTCCGGACGTTTGTCTGTTGGTGGGAAAAGCCCTCTTACAGGCACAATAAAGGAATCTAATGCTGGTGGTGTTGCTTCTCAAAAGCTGGCCCGTTTAGGGATAAAAGCGCTTATTCTCGAAGGAATAGCTGATGAGTGGCAGGTATTAAAAATATCCAAAGATGGTGTTGAATTATTAGATGCTTTAGATGTAGTTGGTAAAGGCAACTATGAGACAGGGGATGTTCTTAGGGGTAAATTTGGTGAAAAAGCTGGTGTAATCTCAATTGGGCCTGCCGGAGAACATAAAATGTCTTCTGCTTCTATTGCTGTGGCTGATATGGAAGGCAGACCGGTGAGACATGCTGGTCGGGGAGGTTTAGGTGCTGTTCTTGGCTCTAAAAAGGTAAAAGCTATGGTAATTGATGACCAAGGTGCTCCTGGTGTAGAGGTTAAAGATAAAGAAGCATTTAAAGAAGCGGCACAGGCCTTTAGTAAAATGCTGCTAGCTCATCCGGTGTGTGGTCAAGGGCTACCTACCTATGGTACCGCTGTTTTAATAAATGTATTAAATGAGGCTGGTGGCTTGCCAACCGAAAACTTTAAAACAGGGAGATTTGATGGGGCAGACAAAATTAGTGGCGAAACAATGTATGATACCATAAATGCTAGAGGTGGTAAACCAACTCATGCTTGCCATCCTGGCTGTGTAATGCGTTGTTCACAGGTTTACCATGATGAAAAAGGTGAATATTTGACAGCAGGCTTTGAATATGAAACAATTTGGGCTTTTGGGGCTAACTGCAAAATTGATAATTTAGACGCATTAGCTAAGCTTGATAGATATTGTGATGACTTAGGCTTAGATACTATTGAAATGGGTGTAACCTTGGGAGTCGCTATGGAGGGCGGTGTTTTACCCTTTGGCGACTATGAAGGCGCATTAAAACTATTTAGTGAAGATGTAGCTAACGCTACTCCCTTAGGTAGAATATTAGGTCAAGGTGCTGAGTTTACAGGAACTGCTTATGGCGTAACAAGAATACCTACCGTTAAGCGTCAAGCTATGCCAGCCTATGACCCCCGGGCAGTTAAAGGTGTGGGAGTAACTTATGCAACAACTACTATGGGTGCGGATCATACTGCTGGGTATAGTGTTACAGCCAATATATTAAAGGTTGGCGGATTTGTGGATCCTTTGAAAAATGACGGTCAGATTGACCTATCCCGTAATCTGCAGATAGCTACTGCGGCCGTCGATAGTACCGGATTATGCTTGTTTGTTGCTTTTGCAGTGTTAGACGTGCCTGAGGCCTTACCTAAAGTTGTAGATATGCTTAATGCTCAATATGGCTTAACTCTTACCCTTGATGACGTTACAGAGCTGGGCAAAACTGTACTAAAATGGGAAAGAGAATTCAATAAAAAAGCAGGCTTTACAAATGCTCATGACAGGATGCCGGAGTTTATTGTTGAAGAAGGCTGCCCACCACATAATACAACTTTTGATTTTACCGGCGAACAGTTGGATAGTGTATTTTCTGTTATTGAAGACGTTGCTATGGACCAAGCGGCAGCTAGTAAAGAATAGTTTGAGGTGTGAGATAAGTGCGGGTTGAAGTACGGCTATTTGCTTACTTAAGAAAGCTCTCGCCCGGCGGGTTCCATGACATTGAGCTTGCCGAGGAGAGTACTATTGAAGATATAATAAATATCCTGGAATTGACAGAAGAAAAATCCCTAATCATAATGGTGAATGGACGTAGAGAAGAGACAACTACAGTTTTGCAGGATGGTGACCGTATAGGTATATTTCCCCCTGTAGGTGGAGGGTAAAACGGTGGGAGTCTAGTGGCTGGTTAGCCAAGGGTAAAAAATCAAGAGGTGACAGGTAGAACTGTCACCTTTCTGCTTTAATATTATATTTTCCTAGCTTTCTATACAAGGTTGTGCGGCCGATGCCTATGAGCTCTGCAGCCTTGGATATATTATTATCACACTGAGCTAAAACTGTTTTTATTAGTTTTGCTTCTGCATTTTCTAAAAGTAACCCATCCTTGTTTTGCTGTAATGTATTTTTAATTTGTAGGGGCAAATGTTCAGGTAAAATGAGGTCTTCATCAATTAAATGAAGGGCTCGCTCTAAAATATTTATTAACTCCCGGGTATTACCTGGCCACCAGTACTGATGGAATATTTGTTTTACTTCGGGAGATAACTTAACAAACGAGTGGTGTAGCCTACCCCCTAATTTCCCTAAATAGTGGGAGGTTAATACTTCGATATCTTCGGGACGTTCACGCAAAGGTGCAATATCAATACTAATAACATTAATGCGATAAAATAAATCCAGACGGAATTTCCCTTTTTGTACTTCTTCATGCAAATCTTTATTAGTAGCCGCTATAATGCGCACATCGATAGGTATAGGCTTTATACCACCGATTCGAGTCAAGGTGCGGTCCTGTAATAATCTTAATAGACTAGCCTGGGATTTTAACGGTAGTTCACTTATCTCATCTAAAAATAAAGTTCCGCCGTTAGCTAATTCAAATTTCCCGATTTGTCCCTGGGATTTAGCTCCTGTAAAAGCACCAGTATCATATCCAAAAAATTCACTTTCTACAAGTGTTTCAGGTATAGCCCCGCAATTTACAGCAATGAAAGGGCCGTATTTGCGGTGACTATAATTATGCACTGCGTGGGCAAAAAGCTCTTTGCCAGTACCACTCTCACCTTGCAAAAGAACGATACTTTCACCTTGAGCTGCTTTTTTAGCTAATTTTATGGCATCTTTAATTTTCTGGCTTTCACCAATAATATAATCAAAGTTATATTTAGTGGAATGATAATAGGGAGGTACTTCTCTATCAGTGGAGGTGCTTTTCATAATCATCTTGTTTTGAATTGCTTTGGCGGCTGCTAAAGCTAAACCTAAATTGTGGGGGTGTGCTTTTTGAAAATTACCGGAAATATCGAGAATACCTGTGAGGTTATAATTTATGTCAAAAATCGGTGCTGCAGAACAGGTTAAAAAATGGTTTTCCTGGTGAAAATGCTCCTGAGCAAAGATTGTAATAGGCCGTTGTTCTTTAAGCGCCAGAGCAATAGCATTAGTACCCTTTACCTTTTCATTCCAATTTACACCTTCTGAGAGATGAACCCTATTAGAATGTTTTAGGAAGATGGGGTCACCAATGACCTTTAGGATATAACCATCGCTATCAGTCAGGATTACAGAAAACCCGGACCCTTTTATTGATAAATAAAGGTCTTCCATTATAGGAATTGCAACTTCAAGAAGCAGTTCATACTTTTCAAGCAGGTCCTTTATGCGGTATTGTTCTAACTTATCCAGTGGAGCCTTTTCTAAAGGATTCAGAAAATTTTTACATCTTAACCAGGATTTTACTACCTCGGGGGCTAAAAAAATATCTATTTCACCATTTGTGACAAATTTTTGCCAGGCTGTGGCAACTTGAGTATATTTTTCTGAATTTGTCATAGAAAACACCCCCTGATATCATTAGAATAAGTATTAAACATAGATAGAGTGTTTTTCCTGCTTTTTTAAAAATATTATAAATATAAATAGGGGTGATCACCATGGATAAAGATAAAGAGAGATATCATAGGCAGTTGATAATTCCTGAGATTGGCGAAGAGGGTCAGGAAAAATTATCTAATGCAAAGGCCTTAATTGTTGGGGTAGGAGGTTTAGGTTCTCCTGTAGCATTTTACTTAGCAGCAGCAGGTATCGGTACGATTGGACTTTTGGATAAAGATATTATAGATATATCTAATTTGCAAAGACAAATTTTACATAGTACAAGCCGGGTAGGAACCGCTAAAGTAAAATCAGGAGAGTATGTCTTAAAGGATTTAAACCCAGGAATTAATATTATTACCTATGAATTGCAATTAAATGATAAGAACATTGGACAAATAATTGAAAAATTTGATATAGTTATAGCAGCTGTGGATAATCTAGAAACAAGATATTTATTAAATAGAGTTTGTATTGAAAAGGATATTGCCCTTGTTGAAGGGGGAGTTTTTAATTGGGATGGAACGGTTCATACTATTATCAAAGGACAGGGACCGTGTTATAATTGTTTATATCCTGAAGTAAAAATAACTCCTCGCGTACCAGGGGTAATTGGTCCTATTGTAGGACTTGTGGGTTCCTTTCAGGCTATGGAGGTAATAAAATTTGTATTAGGCACAGGGGCGCTCTTAACAGATAGAATGCTCTTAATAGATGGGTTTAATTCTGCTGTAACTGAAATTAAGGTCAAGGTTAATGACCAATGCCCTGTTTGCAGTAACAATAATTAAAACAAAAAAAGGAAAAATAGATTTTATAGAGAAGTATCTTTTATAAGATTAAGATTAAGATTAAGATTTCGCTGCGCTAGGTAAGGCTAAGACAATGGACAATGGACCATCGACCATTGTATTTTAAAATTGAATATTTCTCCGAATTTAAAATCCTAAGGGCTAGACTATGGATTTTAGATCTGGGTAAAAGTAGAAATGCTTTTGCCTCCCATGTTTGGAAAGGAGACATCAAGTTATGTCCAGCTACTCTAAACAAGGATGCTGGATTTTTCTATGACCAGAGGACTATTAACTATAGTAAGCCATGACGATAGACGATAGACTAAATTGACGTATTACTAGTCACCAGTCACCAGTAACTTTCTTTGAGGAGGAAAACATGAAACTGCTCACTGTAAAAACAGTTGAAGAGGTTAAAAAAATTATAATAGATAATTTCCAAAGTATAGAGAAGTATGAGGAGTTAGAGCTCGATGATTGTTTATCAAGGGTTTTGGGCCAAGATATTTATGCCCCGGAAACATTACCTCCCTTTAGTCGTTCAAGTGTTGATGGTTATGCAGTAAATGCTTCTGATACCTATGGTGCCAGTGAGAGCCTGCCGGCATTCCTAGAGTTTACCGGGGAAATTACAATGGGGACAAAAGCAGAGCTTATAAAGTTTGGTCAAACCCGTTATATTCCAACGGGTGGTATGCTTCCACCGGGGGCAGATGCTGTTGTTATGGTTGAGTTTACAGAAAAATTAGCTGACCAGGTAATGCTTTATCGGCAGGTAGGACCCGGAGAAAATGTGATTAAAGCCGGGGATGATGTTAATAACGGAGATTTTCTTATAAGTAAGGGAGTTGTCTTAAAAGAGGCGGAACTTGGATCATTAGCAGCTTTAGGGATTAATTCCGTTTCAGTATTTAAGAAACCTGTTGTCGGCATCATTTCTACGGGTAATGAGTTAGTCCCGCGGAATACAGGGGAACTCCAAAAAGGTCAAATAAGAGATATAAATACCATAATTTTAAGCAGTATTGCTAAAAAATTAGGTGCTGATGTTATTGAATATGGTATTACTAATGATAAATATGACCAAATATATGAAAAAGCAAGCCGACTTTTGCCAGAAGTAGATATATTATTACTTTCCGGTGGCAGTTCGGTGGGAACTTTAGATTTTACCTCTCAAGTTCTGGAAAAGCTTAGTAATAAAAACGTGTTGGTCGAAGGTATTGCAATCAAGCCAGGTAAGCCAACATTATTAGCAAAAATTAAAAATAAAGCAATTTTAGGACTTCCCGGTCATCCTGTTTCAGCCATGATGATATTTAGTTATTTTGGAGAAATCCTTATTGACATCTTAAGAGGAAGTAAAGATATAAAAGTTAAAAAAATCTGTACAGCCCTTCTCACTAGAAATATTCCCAGCAGTGCCGGACGTACTGATTGGGTAAGGGTTAAATTAGAATTTGATAATAATAGCTATAAAGCCACCCCAGTTTTCGGTAAATCAGGGCTTATCACAACCCTGATAGGTACGCAAGGTTATATAGAAATCCCCCCTCATAAGGAAGGATTAGAAGGAGGAAGTACAGTTGAGGTTGTATTTTGGAGTTAAGGAGGAAATTTATGCAGCAGGTTTATTTAGATAATATTCCCTTAGAGGACGCTCAAAATATCTTATTGGCAAAAACTAGCCTTGCCCGCTATACTGAAGTAATTAAAACACAAGATGCTTTAGGCAGAGTGCTTGCATCTTCAGTTTTTGCAAAACGTTCCATGCCCGCCTTTCATGCATCGGCAATGGATGGGATTGCTGTAGACTCCAAAAAAACCAGTGGTGCTGATGAACAACGACCTGTGATTTTGAAAACAGAGAAGGATTTTATTCAGGTTGATACCGGTGATCCTATACCAGCTCAATTTGATGCTGTTATTATGATTGAAGATATCCAATGGCTTAATGAAAAGGAAGTGGAAATTTTAGCTCCTGCTACACCATGGCAGCATATTAGACCTGTTGGTGAAGATGTAGTGGCAGGAGAAATAATAGTATCAGCTCACCATAAATTAACTCCTCCTGATTTAGGTGTTTTACTGGCAGGGGGAATTCTAGAAGTTGAAGTGATCATACCCCCAAGGGTAGGTATTATTCCTACAGGGTCAGAATTAATTAAACCTGAAGAAGATGTAACTATAGGATCGATAGTAGACTTTAACAGTGCAGTTTTGGCTGCTTATGTAACTCAGTGGGGTGGATTACCTCAGATTTATCCTATCATCAAGGATGACAGAGATTTATTAAAAGAAGGTATTAAAAACGCACTAAAGTGCTGTGATATTTTAGTTATTAATGCGGGGTCTTCGGCAGGTCGGGAAGATTTTACAGCTGAAATTATTCGGGAATTAGGACAGGTTTTTGTCCATGGTATTGCAACAAAGCCGGGAAAACCTGTAATCATTGGTATGATAAATAATAAACCGGTAATAGGTATTCCAGGCTACCCTGTTTCTGCATATTTAGCCATGGAATGGTTTGTCAAGCCTCTAATTTATAATTATTTTGGTATTTCTCAACCTGAGAGGCAAAAGGTTGATGTAACACTAGGACGGCGAGTGGTTTCTGCACTTGGCAAAGAAGAATTTGTCCGAATGACGGTAGGATATGTGAATGGTAAATATATTGCTAATCCCTTGAATAGGGGGGCGGGTGTAACTATGTCTCTGGTCAAAGCCCATGGTTTACTTCGCATACCTGCAGCTAGCCTGGGATATGAACAGGGAGAGCAAGTAGAGCTAGAGCTTTATCGTCCTAAGGAAGAAGTTAAAAATACAATCGTTATGGTAGGCAGTCATGACCTTACTTTGGATATACTCGCTACAGAAATCAGGAAATTATCACAAGGCTTATTTTTATCCTCCTCCCATGTTGGTAGTATGGGAGGCCTACTGGCTATCCAAAAAGGCGAAGCCCATGCAGCAGGGATACACCTTTTGGATGTTGAAACCGGAGAATATAATATTCCCTATATTAAAAAGCTTTTAAAAGATATTGATTTGGTATTGGTTAATTTACTCTATCGGGAACAGGGTTTTATATTACCTCCAAGTAATCCTAAAAATATACAAAAGGTTGAAGATATAGTCAGTGGAAATTTGTTAATGATTAACCGCCAAAAAGGAGCTGGAACACGGATACTTTTTGATCATCTTTTACGGACTAAAGAAATAAATCCTAATTCTATCAGAGGTTATACCCGGGAAGAATTTTCCCATTTGGGAGTAGCGGCTGCCGTAAAAAGTGGTACAGCTGATGTGGGTATAGGGATTAAATCGGCGGCACTTGTTTATAATTTAGACTTTGTACCAATTGGAGAAGAACGCTATGACCTTCTAATGCGTAAAGATTTCCTGGATTCTTATGAGGGTCAAATATTATTAAATATTATTCAATCATCTAGTTTCGAAAAGCAGGTAGAAGCTTTAGGTGGCTATAGTACTAGAAATGCGGGCCAAATTATTTGGGAAGAAGTTTCACCAAGGGATGCTCAAAACTAGGAGGGAGAAAAATGAATTTAGAAGATAATTATGGTAGAAAGCACGACTATTTACGAATATCCATTACTGACAGATGTAATTTACGCTGTATTTATTGTATGGGTGAAGATGGAATAAAGCTTCTAAACCATAATGAAATTCTCACCTATGAGGAAATTGTCGGCTTTGTAAAGGTACTCTCTCCCCTAGGATTGAGGCGGCTGCGAATAACCGGTGGTGAACCCTTAGTTAGAAAGGGAGTTGAGAATCTCATTGGCAGTTTAAGTGGGATAGCTGGAATTGAAGATATTGCCCTTACCACCAATGGGGAATTATTAGAACCTATGCTAGATAAATTAATGGATAATGGCTTAAAAAGGGTAAACATAAGCTTAGATTCACTAAAACCGGATTTATATAAAAAGATTACTCGTGTGGGTAATTTAGATAAAGTTTTAAAAGGTATTAATAGTGCCTTAAGAAAGGGCTTAACACCTATAAAAATTAATGTTGTTCTTATGGCAGGAGTAAATGATCAAGAAATATATGAGTTTCTAAAATTGACCCTAGATGATCCAATTCATGTTCGGTTTATCGAATATATGCCTTTAGATGGCCATGATCAAATGTGGTCGAAGAGGTATCTGCCTTTAAATGCTGTTAAAGAAAAAGCGGCTGGTTTAGGATTTAGGTTAAATCCTGAGGAGGGTCTTGTCGGTAATGGCACTGCTGAAACATGGCGGATTCATGGAGCCCAAGGTACAATAGGTTTTATTAACCCAGTCAGCTGCCATTTTTGTTCTTCTTGTACCAGACTCCGTTTAACAGCTGACGGAAAATTTAAGCCTTGTCTCTATTGGCAAGAAGAGATTAATGTTAGGAAGGCTCTTAAGAACCCTCTTGTGTTACAAAGCTTAATTAAACAGGGCTTGAGTCTGAAGCATGAAAAACATCAAATGAATGCTCAAACACAAGGTAATGAGCAAGGTTATGTTAGATCAATGGCTCAGATTGGAGGTTAGGATATGGGAAGTGTTCCTATAGTTTCGATAGTTGCAGCTTGCTCCGGTACAGGTAAAACTACTTTTTTGGAAAAACTTATTAGAAGGCTGGTAGAAAAGGAAATACGAGTGGGTACTATTAAGAATGATGCCCATGGCTTTGAAATCGATAAGCCGGGAAAAGATAGCTGGAGGCATGCCCAAGCCGGGGCCAGGGTCACAGCACTTATCGGCCCAGATAAGTATGCTGTAATCCATAAAACAAATAAACGTCAAGATTTAGAGAAGGTAGTAAGTATCTTTGAAGAAGTAGATATTATCTTAGTTGAAGGCAACAAGAGAGGAAATCAGCCTAAGATTGAGATAGTCCGAGGAGAAAAAGGGACGGAAATTTGTTCTTCATTAAAGGATTTAATTGCTGTTGTGACAGATGTCGCCAATCTAAAAGCCTCAGTGCCCTGCTATGACCTAAATGACGTAGAAGGAATAGCTGATTTGCTGGAGAAAAAATTTATAAATAAAAGTTTTCAAGACAGCGATATATTGGAATTAACCCATTTTGATCAAGATGGCCAAGCCCGTATGGTTGATGTAACCCATAAGGTTGAAACAACTAGAGAAGCTATTGCCTGTGGGGAAGTGTGGATGGAAAAGGAGACCTTTGGGCTGGTAGCACAGGGAAAAATGGCTAAAGGGGACGTTTTAGCTGTAGCCAGGGTTGCCGCAATAATGGGTGTTAAAGAAACCAGTCGCTTAATTCCTATGTGTCATCCTTTAAATATTGGTTCAGTTAATATTGAATTTAGTTTAGACCAAGAAAATAGTAAGGTTAATATTGAATGTCGGGTGAAAATAAAGGGTCAGACAGGTGTGGAAATGGAAGCTCTTACTGGTGTAAATGTGGCGGCCCTGACAATTTATGATATGTGTAAAGCAATAGACAAAAACATGGTTATTAATAATATTCGCCTAGTCAAAAAGACAGGCGGCAAAAGTGGTATCTATGAGAGGGAGGGAGAATAAATGGCTAAAATAATTGCAGTTTGTACTAGCCCCCAAAAAGGAATGCGTAAAAAAAATGTAGGTCAAAGCAACTTATTAGTTAACTTAGGCTTAGAAGGTGATGCCCATGCTGGTTTTGCTCATAGACAGGTAAGCTTGTTGGCCATAGAAAGTATCGAAAAAATGGTAAATATGGGATTAGATGTAGGGCCAGGTGATTTTGCTGAGAATATAACTACCCAAGGGATTGATCTTGTTAATCTGCCAATAGGAACCCGCTTTAAAATGGGGGAAGCAGTTTTAAAAGTTACACAAATTGGTAAAGAGTGTCACAATCGTTGTGCCATTTATTACCAGGCTGGGGATTGTGTTATGCCGAAGGAAGGGATTTTTGCCGAGGTATTAAAAGGCGGTGAAGTTAAGGTGGAGGATACCATCGAACTGCTGCCTTCTTATAAATTAGCTGTTATTACTGCAAGTGACAAGGGTGCTAAAGGGGAACGGGAAGATAAAAGCGGCGAGGTAATTATGGCTAAACTTCGTCCCTTAGCAGATGTAGTTGATTACAGAGTTGTACCTGATGAAAAAGAAGTGTTGAAAAAGGCTTTTATTGAGCTTGCCGATATAGAAAAGGTGGATTTAATTTTAACAACCGGTGGTACAGGTTTTAGTCCGCGGGATGTGACCCCTGAAGCTACAATGGACGTGATTGAAAAACAGGTGCCGGGTATTCCGGAAGCTATAAGGTGGCAAAGCTATCAAATTACACCAAAAGCTATGCTATCTAGAGGAACAGCGGGAATTAGGGGTAATACCTTAATAATTAACCTGCCGGGAAGTCCGAAGGCGGTTTCAGAATGTTTGGATGTTATTTTGCCGGTGCTGGATCATGGGTTGGAGATACTTAGTGGTAGAGGCGGCGAATGCGCCAGATGAGAAGGGGCTGGTGAAAAGCAGCGCCTATCGTCGTGAAATAGGAACGGGGACACACCTCCAATGGAGAATTTCTCAATGGCAGAGGAATGTCCCCAACTAATAGGGGCTAAAATCCTCAACGTACCTTTGTACGCCTCCGGTTTTAGCCTCTTACTGCGCCTAGCTAATCACTACTTTTGACCAGCCCAAATAATATCCTAAATATTCATAATAAAAAGACCGTCTAAATGCTTTTTTTAAACGGTCTTTTTATATTTGGCTTAATAAGTTATAATATAAAGTATATTTGAAAAATTAGGATTAAAAATTATTCTTAGAATAATTATAAATATTTCAACATAGGAGGGATACAATGGTTTCTTTGAAAATAAATGGGCAGATTGTTAATGTGCCGGAAGAGACAACAATATTAGAAGCTGCTCGCATGCTGGAAATAGAAATTCCTACATTTTGTCATGACCCTCGGTTAAAGCCTCATGGTACTTGCAGAATATGTGTAGTAGAGGTTGAAAAGGCGAGAAGCCTTCAGACTGCCTGTTCTACTCCTGTTTTCGAAGGGATGAATGTTTGGACTGAGAGTGATTTAGTCGTTGAGGCCAGAAAAGAAATTATTAATTTACTGCTCTCTAACCATCCTTTGGATTGTTTAACATGTGATAAATCAGGCAAATGTACTTTACAGTATTTATGCCAAAAATATAATATTACCGGCAGCACTTATGTAGGTGAGAAAAGTACTTATGAGATAGATAATTCCAATCCGTTTTATAGTGTAGATTTAAATAAATGTATTTTATGCAGGAAATGTGTGCTAGTCTGTTCCGAGCTGCAGTGTGCAGATGCCATAGGTGTAGCAGAAAGGGGATTTGCTTCCCATGTTACTCCGCCCTTTGATAAAAATATTGAAGAATCAACTTGTGTCTCCTGCGGTAACTGTGTAGCGGTATGTCCCACTGGAGCCTTAGTACCTAAGAGAAAAGAAAAATTTAGTTATGGTGATCTTAAAACTGTTCAAACCACCTGTCCATATTGTGGGGTAGGCTGTCAAATGGAGCTTTTGGTAAAAGGAAATAAAGTGGTAGAGATAAATCCAGCCTTTGCGGTACCTAATGATGGCTTACTCTGTGTCAAAGGTCGTTTTGGTTTTAATTTTATAAATCATCCAGATAGGCTTAAAAATCCACTGATTAAGAAAAACGGGGTTTTTGAAGAAGCAACCTGGGATGAAGCTTACCAGTTAATTGCTGAAAAAATAATTGAAACTAGAGAAAAGTTCGGTAGTGATGCTTTAGCCGGCTTATCATCAGCAAGATGCACAAACGAAGAAAATTATTTAATGCAAAAGTTATTTAGAGCAGTAATCGGAACAAATAATATAGATCATTGCGCCCGTCTTTGCCATGCCTCAACAGTTGCTGGTTTGGCTAACACTTTGGGTAGTGGTGCAATGACCAATAGCATTGCAGAGGCATTATTGGCTGATGTAATCTTTGTAACCGGTTCTAATACAACGGAAACCCATCCTGTAATCGGAGCAAAAATCCGCCAGGCCATTCGGAAAAATGGAGCTAAACTTATTGTGGCTGAGCCTAGGAGAATTGATTTGGCAAATGATGCCGATGTATTTCTGCAAATAAAGCCTGGGACAAATGTAGCTCTTATGAATGGGTTAATTAGGGTAATTTTAGATGAAGGTCTTTATGATGAGGAATTTGTTAATTCTAGAACGGAAGACTTTAATAAGCTTAAAGATGTAATAAAAGATTTTTCAGTTGAACAAGCAGCCCAAATTTGTGAAGTTAGTGTTGAAGACATGAAAAAAGCTGCCCGTATTTATGCGAGTGGGAAAAGAGGGGCTATTTACTATGCTATGGGCATTACTCAGCATAGTTCAGGGACTGAGCATGTAATGAGTATTTCTAATCTGGCCTTATTATGCGGCAACATAGGTAAAGAAGGGGCAGGAGTCAATCCACTAAGGGGACAGAACAATGTGCAGGGTGCATGTGATGTAGGTGCATTGCCTAATGTGTATCCAGGCTATCAGAGGGTAAATGACCCTGTTAACCAGGAAAAGTTTGAAAAAGCATGGGGTGTAGAACTTTCCCCCAATGTAGGTCTAACATTATCCGATATATTAGATCAAGCAGGTGGGATTAAACTACTATACATTATGGGTGAAAACCCCATGATATCTGACCCAGATATTAATCATGTTCAAAAAGCCTTAGAAAGTTTAGATTTTTTGGTTGTTCAGGATATCTTCTTAACTGAGACCGCTCAGTTCGCTGACGTTATTTTGCCGGCGGTAAGCTTTGCTGAAAAAGATGGGACCTTTACAAATACAGAACGGCGGGTCCAATTGGTTAAAAAAGCTATAGAGCCCAAAAATAATGCTAAACCTGACTGGGTAATCATTATGGAACTTATGAATAGACTAGGTTATCAAGCAAATTATCAACATCCCCAGGAAATAATGGAAGAGATAGCTAAATTGACTCCCCAATATGGTGGTATTAATTACTATCGTATCAGTGAAGAAGGGCTGCAGTGGCCTTGTCCAAATACGGATCATCCTGGGACAAAATATCTCCATCAGAAGCATTTTACCCGAGGAAAAGGTTTATTTATGCCTATTAATTACCGGGAGTCTGCAGAAATAACTGATGCTGAATACCCATTGATTTTAACGACCGGTAGAATATTATATCAATACCATACTAGGACGATGACAGGCAGGGAAGAAGGATTGAATCAAAAAGCACCGGAAAGCTATATTGAAATTAGTCCTAAAACAGCCGATGCTCAAAGTATAAATGATGGTGAAATGATACGAATAGTATCACGTAGAGGTAATATCAAAACTAAAGCTAAAGTCGTGGATATTGTCAATGACCAAGTAGTATTTATGCCTTTCCACTATGCCGAGGGTGCTGCTAATATTCTAACTAATAAGGCTTTAGATGAACACTGTAAAATACCGGAATTAAAAGTTTGTGCGGTAAAAATTGAAAAAATATAAGTTAAGCTTAAGAGGGTGATTATTGATTATCACTCTCTTTTTTGTTTTAATTCAGTGTATTTTGATAGGTTTTCTTTTAAGAAAACTTTTAATAAACATAAAAAAAATTAATATGTTTGAAGGATAATTAGGCATTACATAGAATATATATTGTTAAAATAATATATTGCATATAATTGATATGTTGACAAAAACTTTATGGTTTCAAAGGGGTTGATAAACTTTTACTTTTAACATTAACTTATTGTTATATAACAATAACTGAAAACAATTACTTTCACAAAGGAGGGAAATCATGAGGAAGTGTAAGTTCAGGTCATTAACTTATTTGTTATTAATTATGCTTGTTTTTCTTGCAGTTGGCTGTGCGGCTAATCTACCAGACCAAAACAATGAATCTGAAGGTAATCTGCAAAATGAAACAATAGAAGACAATGATAAAACATATAGTGAATTTGAGAAAATCCGAGAAAAATCAGACGAATTCCTTAAAAAGAATAAACCTATCAGTATTTCTGCTCAAGAACTGTATGAAAAAGCCATATTAGGTAATGACCCAAGTTATTATCTGGTTGATATCAGAGGAGGCAGTCACTTTGCCGCTGCCCATATCACCAGTTCGATTAACATCCCTTATGCTGACACTTGGAAACAATTAAAAGTAGAGTTATTACCAAAGGATAAAAAGATTGTTTTAATTTGCTATTCAGGACATACCTCTAGTCAAACAGCTGCTTTTTGGGGAATGTTAGGACTTGATGTAGTTGCTTTAGAGAATGGGATGGCAGGCTGGTCTACATACGAAAGTATAATTGGGAGTACTTCTTTGGCCTGCGAAACCTTCGATTATCCGTTAGTAACCGAGAATAATAATGAAATTATGGAAAACTCTCTGCCTACTATCAATGAAGGAATTACAGAGGAAACCAGCCTTTTACTTAAAGTTTCCGAGAAATACCTTAAAGGTAGCTATGCTCCGGTCATCTTAGCTTCAGAGGTCAAGGAAAAAATCCTAGAAGGAGCTGAAGCCAATAATTATTTTCTTGTGGATATTCGTACAAACCAGCATTATCAAAAAGGGTATATTGCTCAAAGTATTAATATCCCTTTACAACAACTAGTTCAGGTCGAAAATTTAAAAAAGCTCCCCAACGATAGAAAAATAATTGTTATAGGTTATGACGGTCATGATGCCAGTCAAGCTGTACGATTACTTGTTCAATTAGGGTATAGCGCTACGGCTTTAAAGGACGGTATTAGAGTCTGGAATGGTAATGAAGAAATAACCGGTATTCAAGGAATTAGTTGTGAGAACGTTAAAAATCTTCCTACAGAACAATTAAATTATCAGCCTAAAGATAACAGTGCACCAGCAACCTGTAGCGGTTAGTGAAAGGAGGAAATTAAGTGGTCAAAATAAGTAGACGAACCTTTTTAAAAGCTTCAGCTTTAGCAGGTTTAGCAAGCTCCTTACCATTGATAATGAATTTTGGAGATTTTACTAAAGCTGCAGAATTGTTACCGGTAACACGAATACCAACTATGTGTAATGGCTGCTCTAGCACTTGCAGCAAATATGTTTATATCAAAAATGGGCGAGTTTGGAAGGTTGAAGGTAATCCCATAGATTTAAAATCCTCTGGAAGGTTGTGTGCTCGCGGTCATGGAATGGCAGCAGATGTTTATGGCTTAGGCCGGGTGACTCAACCCATGAAAAGGGGAGATGATAATACTTTTGAACCTATTAGTTGGGGTCAAGCTTTAGAGGAGATAGGTGATAAGCTATATAAGATCATTGATGAACATGGTGGCAATTCAGTTATGTGGTTAGGGCATGGTGGCAAAGAACATTATGCCAGCACATTTTTAGATGAGATAGGTTCTTCTAATTATGTTACTCACTATGCTACTTGCTTCTCTTCAAAAACAAATGTATGGGATCGTATGGTAGGAACAACCCTTAACTCTGATTTTGATAATGCAAACTACATGTTATTTGTAGGTCGTAATTTTGCCGGTGGAATAATTCCAGGTGCAATGAATCGTATTACCAAAGCAAAAGAGCGGGGAGCAAAGATCGTTGTTGTTGATCCTAGATATTGTGAATTAGCTATTATTGCCGATGAATGGGTACCTATCCGCCCTGGTACAGATTTAGCCTTTTTCTTAGGTATTGCCCATACTTTGATTTCCGAAAAACTTTTTGATAGGTCATTTATTGCTAATTATGTATACGGCTTTGAGGAATTTTGGAGTGCCAATAAAGATTTTACTGCTGATAAAGCCGCAGAAATTACTGGTATTCCTGCAGATAAAATACGGGAGATTGCCCGTGATATGGCTCATAATGCACCTAAAGCCTTTTTGGATTCCGGCTATCATGGTTTACATGCTCATTATGCTAATAGTACTCAAATAGCTATGCTGAATGTAGTTGTAAATGCTTTACTGGGGAATATGTTCAAGGTGGGTGGATTGATGCCTGGTGCTAGCATTTCTTTAGGGCATGTAGAAACACCTCTGAGAGAAACACCAGAAAAGGGGCCAAGGGCAGATGGAGCAGGTGTGGAGGAGGAGTATCCCACAGTAGAACCAGGTAGGGGTATACCTCAGATAGTACCTGATTTAATTAAAAAGGGCAGGGTTAAAGCACTATTTATCTACCATTATAATCCTCTACGAACTGCTCCTGACCCAGAATATCAAAAAGGATTAAAAGATGCGGAGCTTGTTGTTAGTATTCCCGTTGATTGGAATGAAACATCCTTGCATACAGCCCATTATATACTACCGGAAAGCTATTATCTGGAGAGAACTGAACCGCCTAAAGTTGTTTCGGGATTTATCGCCCATGATAATCCACAAATCTCTCTCAGAAGGCAGGCAATTAAACCAGTACACAATACGCTTCCTCTTTTAGATATGCTTAAGGGAATAACTGCCGCAGCCGGTTATTATAATTTATATCCCTTTACAGTTGAGGATGAAATAAAGGCTAGTGTTAAGCCTTTAGGAATATCCCCACATGTTTTAATGGAAACCGGCTGTATTGAATTCCCTGCTAATGTTAAGCCCGGGTTTCCCATTAAAGATGGAAAGCCTGCTGTAAATACCTTTACTGGTAAAATTGAGTTCTCCATAGGTGCTTTTAAGCTATACGGCAGTCCGGGAGTAGCTACCTGGGTACCTCCATTAGTTATGCCTCAAGGTGAGGATGAATTTAGATTAATTCATGGTAAACAACCCTGGCATTCGCATCATATTACCAGTAATAATCCATATCTTATGGCAATTTCAGATATGTATAACGGTACTTGGGCATGGATGAATAAAGGGCGAGCTGAAAAACTAGGGATTAAAAACGGTGATCTGGTCACTATATCTTCTGAAAAAGCTGTAAAAACAGTTAATGTAAAAGTAACAGAATTATTGCATCCAGATTGTGTATGGATACCTTCTGCCTACGGTGGGTTCTCAGAAAGACTAAAAACAGCATACCAACAAGGTATAAACTATAACGATTTTATTCCCGCCCGGGTAGAACCTTTATCGGGAACTGTAATGGGGCAGGAAGTAGTTGTCAAGGTTAGTAAAGGGGGGATTAGCTAGTGGCCAGATTTGCAATGCTGATAGATGCTTCCCGCTGTACGGGATGTAATGCCTGCCGTATTGCTTGTCAGATGCAGTGGCAGCTTCCTCCGGCAAGGTATTATAACCGGTTAGAGCATAACGAGAAGGGAACATATCCTAATACCAAATGGGAGATTACACCAATACAATGTATGCACTGTGATAATCCTCCCTGTAGAGATGTATGCCCTACTGGTGCTACCTATAAACGGACTGACGGATTGGTTTTAATAGACGGCAAAAAATGTATTGGCTGTAAATATTGTATGGTTGCCTGTCCCTATGGTGTGAGGCAAATTAATGATGACGGAATACCAGAAAAATGCAGATTTTGTGCTGAATATATTATTGAGGGTAAAATGCCTCCTTGTGTCAGTACCTGTATGAATGAAGTAAGGATATTTGGTGATTTAGATGATCCTGAAAGTAAGATAAGTAAATTAATGGCTAGAAAAGCAGTTTACCAACTACTGCCGGAGAAAGGGACCAGACCTCGGATATTTTATGTTAGAAAATAGAAAGGAGGGAATGTATGTTTACTAGGAAACAATGGTTGACGATATCATTAATTTTAGTCTGTATTGGTGCCGTAGGGGCAATTAATATCCTATTAAATGGCGAACACGTTATGGGCAACACTAATCAGGTGCCTTGGGGTATCCTTATTGCAGGATATGTATTTTTCGCTGCATCAAGTACCGGGGTTGGGCTTATTTCCTCCTTAGGACATGTCTTTGGTATTAAACGATTTGAATTATTGGGGAAAAGAGCCCTTCTGATTTCCATAATCCTTCTGCTTTGTGGATTTGGAGTATTAGCCCTAGAATTGGCTAACCCACTAAATATGATTTATATTTTATTATCACCTAATATTAAATCCCCTATCTGGTGGATGGGTGCATTATATGGTCTGTATTTATTATTGCTTTTTGCTGAATTTTATTACAGCCTGAAAGAAGACCATAAAAAAGTTAAACCTATTGCTAATATTGCCTTGATAACAAAGCTGGCAGCGGTAAGTAATCTAGGGGTAATATTTGGAATGCTGCACTCCCGTCCTTTTTGGCAGGGACCGTATTATTCTTTATATATGATTTTGACTGCGATATTGTCTGGGGCGGCTATTCTATCTATCGCCTTTTACTTTGTTGGCCAAAAGGGTAGACAGGTGGTCTACCAGGGAGAAAATATCTTAATAAATCTAGGGAAAATTTTAGCTGGTGCACTTTTTATAACAGCAATTTTTACCTTCTGGAAGATATTGACCAGTCTTTATGGGGGAATACCCGGCAAATCTGAAGCAGCAATTGCTTTGTTAGTTGGACCCCTTGGATTAAAATTCTGGGTAATGGAAATTATTTTGGGAATATTTTTACCCTTGTTTATATTAATAAAATATAGTTTTCAGCCCCAAAAGGTTATGTTCGCTTCTATTCTTACAATGCTAGGTGTTCTGTTTATGCGCCTGGATTTTGTATTAAGCGGTCAAATTATTCCCCTGGAACTAATTGAAGGACTACAAATTACAGGATATAACCCTTATGTACCTGGATGGTCAGAATGGGCTTTAATAGTAGGAGCAATAGGTGCAACAATTTTCTTATATATGTTGGGTGAGAAAAAATTTAATTTGGATGTCATTGTGGATAATCATGAACACCAAGAAAATCTAGCATCTACTAAGACTACTCTGGTTAAAGTGGAAGCGTAACAGGAGGATTTACAGTGGAAGCTTCGGTTTTGAAAAGGCAGGAAGTAGTAGCAGAAATATTTTTAATTTTGGCGGAGTTTTATAAGTATCCAACAGAAGATTTTTATAACAATATTATTAACGGTGATGTTGATAAACAATTAGCAGAGCTTTTCAAAGCTGTTAACTATGAATTGGAAACTCCTCAATTTTCTTTTTGGGTTAGGGACTTTAAGGGATTACGAGCAGAATACAGCAGTTCATTCTTGGGGATCACTGCACCTTTTGCTGTTCCGGTAGAGTCAGCTTATAAGGTATGGACAAATGACACTTCTTTTCAGATTCCGATAGCTAATAGTAAAGGATATGTTATGGGAGACTCTGCCCTACATATTATGCATTTATTTGAGCATTTTCAGCTCCAAATACCAGAAGAGTATGCTCAGATGCCAGATCATTTGACAATACTTCTAGAATTATATGGATTCATTATCAAAGAAAGGTCTTTGCAGCAATGCAAGGTTTTTCTTAAGGATCATTTTGATTGGTTAGGCGATTTTGAGGAGGTGTTGAAGAAAGTAGATAAAAGTAAATTTTACATCTATGTTGTAGATGTTCTTAAGAAGGTTATTAGGGAAGAAAAAAAATACCTGGAAAAACTATAATTAATTAAGGGAGAGGTGTATTTAATGAAGAATTATTTAAAAGTATTATTAATTGGATTGCTTGTTGTTATGCTGGTTCTTTCCGGATGTGCTGCAAATGACAAACAGGCTCCTGAACCGAATGCAAAAGTGGAGGATGTAAAGGCTGATGCAAATGCAGTAGTAGAAGCACCAAAGGCTGAAGGACCTAAACCTGTACCCATAGATCCCAATCTACAATATGTTGAGACTGAATTTATGGTTAAGCTTATCAAGGATGCCAAGGTAGTCAGTCAAAGAACTGCTTATAACCAGCCCCATCCTGAGTGGGATTTTGTCTTAGTGGATTCTAGACCTAAGTCTAAATATGATGAGGGTCATATACCCGGTGCAATTAACATCCCCTTTGATGAATGGGATAAGTACAGTAATTTACTACCCCTTGATAAAGAAAAGCCATTATACTTTTACTGTGGTGGTTTAGCCTGTGCCCTAAGTCCTAATTCTGCCAATAAAGCACAAGAAATGGGCTTTAAAAATGTTTACAACTATCAAGAGGGAGAACCGGCTTGGAAGGAAGCAGGTAACTATCTCGTTACTACTGAAGATTATGTCAAGGGTTTATTAACTGCAGATCACATAAATAACAAAGAGAAAAAGCCATACTTAATATTAGATACACGTCCGTATGTATCCTACTTTGAAGGTCATGTTCCCAATTCTATCCCAGCACCTGATGATAATTTTACTGAAAAATTCTTACCTTCTATGCCTGCAGATAAAAATGTAGAGATTATTGCTTATTGTGGTGGATTTTTCTGTGGGAAAAGTCATGCTGTTGCAAATATTCTTACAAGCAATGGATATCTAAACGTTAAAGTGTTTGCTGGTGGTATGCCTTCTTGGAGTGGGGCAAATTTACCTGTGTTTGGAAGCAAATCAAGTGGTGCTAGCTTTGATGTTGCTGCAAAAGGGACAGTAAACCGCGGTTTAACCCCCGGTGAATGGCAGGCCAAAATGACAGGTAATTATGTTGTTCTTGACGTAAGGACTGCTGGAGAAAGAGAAAGTGGTGCAATTAAGGACTCCTTGAATATTTCTAGTGTAGATATTATTGCAGACCCTCAAGCAATAGCATCTCAACTGCCTGCTGATAAAAATACACCAATCTTAATCCACTGTGCCGCTGGGGCAAGAGCTGCTAGTGTAATTGATAAAGTAGTTGGTCTAGGTTACCAGAACGCTTTTTATCTAAACAATAGAATAGTAATTGATAAAGAGGGTAAATTTAGTTTCTAGTTTAATAAAACCCTATTGATAAGCCCGCAATTTAGTGGTAATATGGGGGCATACCGATTAAGGAAAGTCCCCAGTATGCTTTGGTGACTAAGATAAAAGGAGTGCATAAATATGTTTGGATTTCTACCTAATGTTGGTTTTCCAGAGCTAATTTTGATTCTTGCATTAGCACTTATTATTTTCGGTCCCGGAAAACTACCTGAAGTAGGGCGGGCAATAGGAAAGAGTCTAAAAGAGTTTAAAAAAGCAACTTCTATAGACGATGATAAGGATGATATACCACAAGAAGAAAAGAAAAGCTAGGTTTCTAAAAAAATAAAAAACTAAATTTGATTCTCCGAGTCTTTATTCCTACGGTTAAGTCTAAGGAATAAAGAACTGAGTAACGTACTCACGGGGTATGGTTGGAAACGGCTGTGCCTCCACATTTTGGAAAGGAGAAAAAATAAGGATGTAGTATATCCTTGTCTCCTTGAGGCAAGGATTTTTTGTGTTAAAAGAATGATTTTGCAATTTTAAAAGCGGAGGCACAGCAAATGGCAGTTGATATAAAAAATACAGGCATTATTATTCTAGCCGGTGGTAAAAGTAGTAGAATGGGTAAAAATAAAGCATTTTTAGCTTTGGGTGAACTTACATTAGTTGAACACATAATTAAAATGGGAAAAGGAGCGGGAATTAATGAGATGATTTTGGTAACAAATGAAGTGAAAAATTATGAATTTTTAGATGTTAAGGTAGTTGAAGATTACTATCCTGGGATGGGGCCTCTGGCGGGAATTCATTCCGGTTTAATCCACTCAAAGTACTTAAATAACTTTGTAATTCCTTGTGATATGCCTTTTGTAACTACAGATATTATAAATAAGTTATTATTAGATCAGTCTGACTGTCAGGTAGTTGTACCAATGATGGACGGAAAATACCAGCCTTTAACAGCTATTTATACCAGAGATTGTATTCCTTTTATTGAGCAGCTCTTAAAAGAAAATATAAGTAAGGTTATCAAATTATATGACCTTGTGAAAACCTGTTATGTTGAATTAAAAGATGACGCTAGCTTTTTTAATATAAATACTCCTAATGACTATTTACTGGCAAAGCGCTATATAAAGGAGGATAGTAGAGATGAATAAGGTTAGAGTGCAGGATGCTGTAGGTATGGTACTAGGGCATGATATTACAAAAATAGTACCTAATGAATTTAAAGGTAGAGCCTTTAAAAAGGGACATATCATCTCTGTCAATGATATTCCTGAGCTATTAAAGCTAGGGAAAGAGCATATTTTTATTATGCCAACAAATAAAGATTTACTCCATGAAAATGAAGCTGCATTAAGAATAGCTAGTGCTGGTGGTAAAGTAGGGGTGAATTTCACGGAGCCTAAGGAGGGTAAAGTAAATTTACTTGCTGATTCTTCGGGACTATTAAAGGTTAATAAAGAATTATTAAGGAAAATAAATTCCGTTGAAGATATTATCTTTGCATCTATCCATAATAATACTCCTGTAAGTGAGAACCAGATTGTCGCAGGTACTAGAATAATTCCCTTAGTTATTGATGAAAAATCTATAAAGTATATTGAAGAAATCTGTGCCCAAGAAAATCTAATAGAAATAAAACCTTATAAAGAATTTAAAGTAGGTATAGTAACTACTGGAAATGAGGTATTTTATGGCAGGATTCAAGATGCTTTTGGTCCTGTTTTACGAGTAAAGGTAAGTCCTTTCGCTACTGAGGTTATCGAACAGAAAATTGTTCCTGATAGTAAAGAAGCAATAAGAGAGGCAGTTTTTTCTTTAATTGAGAAAGGAGCTAATATGATCCTGGCTACAGGTGGTATGTCTGTTGACCCAGATGATGTTACTCCATCAGCTATTAGAGAATTGGGGACAAAAATAATTTCTTATGGAGCTCCTGCTCTCCCAGGAGCAATGTTTCTAATGGGCTATCTAGGGGATATTCCTATTATGGGATTGCCTGGTTGTGTAATGTATAATAAAATTACAGTATTTGATTTAATTTTACCTCGGGTGTTAGCAGGCGAGGTAATCACCAAAATGGATATAATTAACCTGGGTCATGGGGGACTGTGTCTTGAATGTAATCCCTGCAGATATCCAAACTGCAGTTTTGGTAAAGGAGACTAATAATGTTTATAGAGTATGAACTAGAAAAAGCGCAGGAGATATTATTAAGTTCTGTAAGAAAATTAGATATTTCAAGGGAAATGTTAGAAAATTCGCTTTTGAAGGTTTTAGCTGAAGATATTAATGCCCCTATTAATGTTCCGGATTTTCGCCGGTCACCCTTAGATGGCTTCGCTTTAAGGGCAGCAGATACTAGTGGTGCATTGCTAAACATGCCCTTGAATTTTAGGGTTATCGATGAAGTACAAGCCGGAGATACACGCCAAATTGATAAACTGCCCTTAGGTTGTGCAGTGAAAATATTGACGGGTGCTCCTCTGCCTTTAGAAGCCGATGTAGTTATTAGAAAAGAAGATATTGATTTTTTCAATGGAGAGATAAAAATTATTAAAGAATTAGAAAAGAATAGCAATGTAGTTTATGCCGGTTCTGATATCAAAGAGGGGGAAAAAATTTTTTCTCAAGGTGAAATTATTACACCATATCATATTGGAGTACTAGCCGCCTTAGGATTAAAAAAAGTTTCAGTTTATAAAACACCCAAGATCGGTTTAATTAGTACAGGTGACGAATTGAAGAACCCCGGCGAGCATCTGGAATATGGTCAAATCTATAACAGTAATATGTTTAGTCTCCAGGCTTTGATTAATAGAAGCGGGGGACAGGCTTACAACTTAGGCATTGTTCCTGATAACAAAGAAATTATATCAAATACCCTTAAAGATGCATTGAGATATTATGATTTAATTATAACTACTGGTGGTGCATCTGTTGGTGACTATGATTTAATTGAAAGGGTCTTAAAGGAAAATAACGCAGAAATATTATTTAATAGAGTTGAGATTAAGCCAGGTTCACCAGTAATATGTGGGCTATGGGAGGGTAAGTTAGTAATTGGCTTATCTGGTAATCCGGCTGCCGCATTGATTAGCTTTGAACTATTAGTGAGACCCTTATTGAAAAAAATGATAGGTATTAAGGATGTAAAGGATAAATATCTTGAAGTTGAATTATTAGATGGTTTTTCTAAGAAAAGTCCACAGAGGAGATTTTTGCGAGTCAGAGTTCTATGGGCGGATGGAAAATGGATTGCATATCTAACTGGTAAACAAGAATCGGGCATTTTGAGATCTATGGTTGGTTGTAATGCTTTAATTGATATTCCCCGTGGGTCAGGTCAAATTGCCCCTAATACAAAGGTTAGAGCATTATTGTTAGAGGAGGATCATATATGCTACCACCGGTAATTTCTGTAGTTGGAACCACAGGATCGGGTAAAACTACCTTTTTAGAACAGCTTATCAAAGAGTTAAAAAGAAGGGGCTGGAAGGTAGGTATTATCAAAAATGATGTTCATGGCTTTGAAATTGATCAGCCTGGAAAATCAACCTGGCGTTTTCGGGAGGCAGGAGCTGACAATGTCATGATTTGCGGGCCGGATAAAATGGCCTTTATAGAAAAACACGAAGAAAAGAAAAGTCTTGACCATTACATGACCTTTTTTGGTGAGATGGATTTAGTATTAACTGAGGGATTTAAGAGGGAAAACAAGCCCAAATTAGAGCTATTCCGACGGGATAACGATAAAAACTATATCCTGTGCAATGAAGATGAGCTAGCAGCATTAATTACAGATGATGAGCCTCCTGTGGAGATAAATAAACCTATTTTTGGTTTTCAGGATATTAACAGGATTGCGGACTTTTTAGAAGAAAATTTCATTAAATGCTAAAATATAATAAAAAGCTTAAGTCTGATTTTTATTCAAACTTAAGCTTTTTAACTGCTATTTAAACAAAATTCATATCAATCAAGGGAATGGAGGGATAAACATTAAATCAGCATTATTAATTATTAACATGGTAAATAGATATTTTGATGTTAACGGTAGTGAATATCTGGGTGAACATAGTCGTAAGGTTGTTAATTCAACTTTAGAAAAGCTGGCATTAGCTCGCAAAGCACAGAGACCGGTAATATTTATTAATGATAGTAATAGTGAAAATCCCGATAGTAAAAAAGAAAGGTTTAACAATTCCCTTATTGAGGAATTAACTCCCTTAAAAGATGAAATTACTATCCTTAAGGAGCATCCCAATAGTTTCAATAATACTTCTTTAGAAAGTGTTATTAATAGCCTTAAAATTAATGAACTTGTAATTACGGGTGCTTTCACAAATAGTTCTATATTCTTTACGGCAGTAGAAGCTAAAATTAGGGGCTTTAATGTCATAGTTTTTGAGGACTGTACTATTACCGATGATAAGATTGCCCATGCAGTTTTTATTAATGAAATGAAGGAAAAATATTTAATTGAAATATTCTAGAAGGGAAGGCGAAGATGGCTAACGATGGGTTAAATTCCAATACTGGTGAAAGGGTTATTCCCTTGATGACAAGTCCTAAAAATGGTTTATTGAGGGAACATATTGCTCGATACAAATTTGCCGGCAAATATGTGTGGGGTAGAACCTTAGACTTAGCCTGCGGAGTTGGATATGGTTGCGAGATAATGTTACGGGGTCCCGGCAAATGGCTTATTAATGAAATTATAGGTGTAGATAATGACCTTTCTGCAATAAAATACGCAAAAAAATATTATTCTTCCCCAAAAACAAAATATTTGGTTGAAGATGCCCTAGATGAAAAGCTAGTGGACAAAATTGGTAAATTCAATAGTATTGTGAGTTTTGAAACTATTGAACACTTACAAGAGGATGAATTCTTTATTAAGAATTTAAAGAGCTTGCTTTTGGATGAAGGTATCTTAATTATTTCAACTCCTTTGGGTCGAGGTAGAAAGCACCCTTGCTCCAATCCTTTTCATTTTTTTCAATATACATTAGAAGAATTTGAATCCCTTTTAAAAATAAGTTTTTCTCATGTTGATATTTTTCTACAGATAAATAATATAATCGAAAAACCTAAAGCAGGTAAACAATATTATCTAGTAGTGGCTATTTGTACTAAATGAATCTTCCAAATAAGTAGTTTTGTTATTGAGTCAATTTTTCATGGGAATTCATTAAAACTTGGGCTGTTTCCTGCCAAGCTGCAATACCAATACTATATGCTTCTTTTCCTTTAGGGGTTATGGTATATGTTTTCCTTTGCCGTCCATTTACTGTTTCATTTTTACATACTAAATATTGATATTTTTCAAATTCCCGAAGGACGGGATAAAGGGCTCCTTCAGTAGGAGCGCAGCAACCGTTAGTTATTGATCCAATTCTTTTGCTGATTTCATATCCGTGCAAAGGTTCTTCAAAAAGGACCTTTAATATAAATAATTTTGAAAGGCTCATTTTTATCAAGCCATTCCAGTATTCTTTTTTCAGATACTCATCCATTATAAAAATACCTCTCTATATATTTTTGATAAATAAAATTTAAATTAAAATATTAAATAATATCCCGGCAAAGGTTGCCCAGAAGAAGATAGTGAGAACAAAAATTATAATAAATTTTTTCTTAAATATGGCGCTTAAAAGAGAAACTTCCGGTAGGCTGGCACCGGAGCCTCCAATAATTAATGCCATGATAGCCCCTATATTCATACCTTTTGCCAGTAATACTGTACTAATGGGTAGCATTGTAGAAGCTCTTATGTACATTGGTATACCTACAACGGCTGCTATAGGAACGGAGAAAGGATTATTTGGACCTGCAACTTTAACAATTAATTCTTCGGGAATATAACTATAAATCACAGCTCCTATTGCGGCGCCAACTAATAGCCAAGGCAGCATTTGTGCAAATAATTTCCATGCTCCTTTAAAGGCTTTGGAAATTTTCTGTTTATTTGTTGTTGTTTCTGCAATGCCAACAGGGGAACAATCACAGCAGCTAGTGCTTTGAATAATACCTTCTTTTATTTCCTGCTGTAAGTTCATTTTTTGCCAGATTACTCCAGTAAGAACAGAAGCTAGAAAAACAATAGAAAAGTAGATAATTGTAATTTTTAAACCTAACAACGAAAGCAAAAGGGCAATAATAACGGGGTTTAACAAAGGGGAGGCAATTAAAAAAGACATAGCTGCTCCAAAGGGGGCTCCTCCGTTTAATAGTCCGACAGTAATTGGTATTGTTGAACAAGAACAAAAGGGTGTCAAAGCACCAAAAATAGTACCGAAAATATTGTTAACGATAGGATAGCGCTGTCCACCTAATACTTTTTGTATTTTATCTGGTGGAATATACTCTTGCAGGAGACCTATTAAAAAAGAAATGACGATAAATAAAAGGGCCAACTCTCCCGCAATATAAATAAAAACATAAAAAGTTGCTTCCAGATTATCCATAGTTTATTACCCCTTCATAAAATGACATATATGAATATGCTCTATGCATTACCCATTAATATATTATTCCGAAAAACGGCTTTTGGCAATACAAGTACAAAAAACTATTTGTAGAAGTCATTAATTCATGAGCTTTCTCTTCAAGAATAAATTCCTTATTTATTAATAAGGTACGTTTTTTATAATATGCATTTGGAAAATAAAGTATAAAAGGCTTGCGCCTCAGAAATAAGTACATTACAATTTAGTTATGATAATTTAAAAAATGGTGGCATGACTGAGAAAATGATACTTGACGTATTTAGAGAAATGGGGTTGGAGGAATGATAGATCAGTGGCTGGAAATATTATCACAGCTCATTTCACAGAGCATTTGGCTTGCACCCCTCATTGCATTGCTTGCGGGGGTCCTAACCTCTGTTACACCTTGCGCCTTATCTAGTGTACCCCTTGTTATCGGTTATGTAGGAGGTACTGGAAACAATGACCCCAGAAGGGCGTTTCGTTTATCATTAACATTCGCTATGGGAATGGCAGTAACATTTACCGCCCTTGGGACAATTGCTTCAATGCTAGGTAAGCTTATGGGCACATCCAGCAGTTGGTGGTATATTGCATTAGGCGTTCTAATGGTCCTAATGGCACTGCAAATATGGGAGGTGTATAATTTTATCCCTTCCACATATCTATCAAGTAAAAATACCAAAAAAGGCTACATTGGGGCATTTATTGCAGGAATTTTAGGCGGGGTATTTTCTTCTCCATGTGCAACACCGGTACTTGTTATATTACTTGGAATCGTTGCCAAAAGTGGTAATGTTGCATGGGGTATATTGCTTTTGTTACTTTATTCAATTGGTCATAGTGTTCTAGTAATTATAGCAGGAACATCAATTGGTTTTGTAAAGAAACTTACGTCAAGTAATAAGTACGGAGCATTTAGTGAAGTTTTAAAATATGCAATGGGCGGAGCAATTTTAATGCTAGCATTTTATATGTTTTATTTGGGATTTTAAGGTGGCCGAATATTTTATATCTTGCATATATTAAATCAAAGTGCTACCATTACTACATAAGTATTTAATTATATGGATATTTGGCTGTACTTCCTGTTATATAATTTTTAAAAAGGAGTTTTGAAATCATGGAAATAACAATCGTTGGCACAGGTTGTGCCAAGTGTAAAAAGCTTGAGGAAATTGCCAGAGAAGCTGTAGGTGATATTAAGGTGGATGCAGTTATCAAAAAAATGAGTGATATCAATGAAATTGCTAAAACAGGGATTTTGATGACACCTGGATTAATAATTGATGGAAAAGTAAAATCGACTGGAAAAGTGCCATCTAAAGCAGAAGTAACAAAAATTATCACAGCTTCTATGTAATTGTTTTAAAAACATCCGTGATAGGATGTTTTTAAAACAATACCATATAAGTATATAATTATATAGTAGGGAACGGTGCTCTCGCCGTTCCGCAAAAATTGGAGGAGATTAAAGTGAAAGAGTGGCAAAAATTTGTTTTGTACTTAAGCGTTTTTCTAGCCGCTTATTTAATACCTTTTAGCAATCCACGGGTAGAAGTAGCTACTTTAGAAGCTTTTAAAATGTTAGGAGATTATGCACGAGAGCATGTCTTGTTTTGCTTAATACCAGCTTTTTTTATCGCTGGAGCTATTGCTATCTTTGTTTCTCAAAATGCCGTATTAAAATATTTCGGATCAAGTGCAAAAAAGTGGTTGTCTTATTCAGTAGCTTCTGTATCAGGAACAGTTTTAGCGGTTTGCTCCTGTACAGTTCTGCCCCTTTTTGCCGGTATATATAAAAGAGGTGCCGGTATAGGTCCTGCTGTTGCTTTTCTCTATTCTGGACCGGCAATAAATGTTTTAGCTATAATTCTTACCGCTCGTGTTCTTGGCTGGGAATTAGGTGTAGCCCGAGCCATTGGTGCAGTAGTATTTGCGATAATTATTGGGTTAATAATGGCTTTAATTTATGGCAAGGAAGATGCTGAAAGAGAAGGCGTAGAGTTTGGCGGCTTTGAAGAAGAAGAAAGAAGAAGCGGCTGGCAAAACTTATTATACTTTGCAAATCTCGTATTCATTCTGATTTTTGCTGCCTGGGCTATGCCCCAATCTCCAGAAGGCTTTTGGTATGCGGTATATAAGGTCCACTGGCCTATAACCTTTGCCTTATTGGCAATTCTCGCTTATATGCTTATTCGCTGGTTTACTACAGAGGAATTAAGGCTATGGGTTGAATCTTCCTGGGATTTTGCTCAAAAAATTCTCCCGCTACTTTTAGTTGGTGTATTAGTGGCCGGGTTCTTAATGGGTCGTCCAAATACAAATGGTGGCATAATACCAGCAGCCTGGATATCATCTATTGTAGGTGGCAATTCCTTAGCAGCAAATTTCACTGCCTCAATTGTAGGAGCCTTTATGTATTTTGCCACATTGACAGAAGTACCTATTATTCAAGGCTTGATGGGGGCCGGTATGGGCAAGGGACCAGTATTAGCATTGTTACTAGCAGGACCCGCATTGAGCTTACCTAACATGTTAGTAATTAGAAGTGTCATGGGTACGAAGAAGACAGTAACTTATGTTACACTAGTCGTAATTATGGCAACAATCAGCGGTATGATTTTTGGTAGTATTGTCGGATAAGGTAAAAAAGGGCTTTTAAGTATAAAACTTGAACAATAATAAAAATAATATTATTATATAGTAAAATGGTTTTTGTATTTAGGGAGGGTGAAATGTGGAAAAAAACATATATAAAGCATTTAAGGCCCTAGGAGAACCAACAAGATTAAAAATTATTAAAATGCTTTCAGTGCAAAGTATGTGCGTATGTGAATTAAGTGAAATATTAGATATGCTGCAGCCTAGAGTATCCCAGCACCTAAAAATACTTAAGGACGCTGAACTGGTGAAAGAAAGTAAAGAAGGATACTGGGTATATTATTCCTTAGATAAAGAAAGACTTCATCGGTTATGGAATCAGTTCCTAGCATTCCTTGATGCAGATTTAAAAGGTTTAGAAGGATATGAAGAAGAATTTCAAAGATTATTAAATATAGATTCCAATGAAAGAATTAAGGATAAAAAAGAAAAATTAAAAAAATAATATAAAAATATAAAGGGGGTGTTTATTATAAAAAGAAAGGTTGCTTTTGTTTGTGTTCATAATTCTTGCCGTTCACAAATGGCGGAAGCTTGGGCAAAGTATTTAGGAAGTGATCATTTAGAAGCTTATTCGGCTGGAACTGAAAATTACCCCGAAGTTAAACCAGGAGCAGTACAGGTGATGGAAGAAATGGGTATTGATATGAGTGGTCATCGACCGAAGCTATTAACTGATATACCACCAGAATTAGATATTATTATAACTATGGGTTGTAATGTAGAATGTCCCTATGTTCCCTCAAAGCACCGTGAAGATTGGGGATTAGAGGACCCCTCTGGGGGACCCATTGAAGGATATAGAAACACAAGGGAACTTATCAAGGAGAAAGTAGAGAATTTGATTAAAAGGGTAAAAAATGGTGAGCTATAGAGCGGGTTTCCTTTTCTCTTGTTCTAAAAGAAAATATTCTTTTAGACTAAAAAAAACATTTAGATTAAATAAGTCTGATTATCACGAAATAAACATCGTTTTTTATTCAACTAACGAGGCAGGTTAGTTGAAAGTTATAAATTGAATAGTTTAAAGTTATAGAGCATTTCTTTGTAAGGAGGAATGCTTTTTATCTTTGTCTAAAATAAAAGGACATTTCTATAACAATAACAACAATAAAATAATGTAAAATAATAATAATTTATTGTAAGGCAATAAAATGTGTGTTAAAATCAAATCAACAATAAATAAGTGAACATTTCTGATTATATAAATTTTGCCCTAATTGTTCTTGCTCTTATCATTGACAGTGTGGCTTTATCAGCCATAGTGTTCAGGCTCTCTTCTTATGGGATTACGCCCAACAGACTTGCTGTTTTAGGCGTAAACATACTTATCTGGGCAAATCTAATTTGGATTATGCTCTCCTATATGGGTTTTCTACAAAACAAAACCGGACCTTCAACAATCCAAGATGCCGTTACTAAGTATTTGCCGGTCTACGGATTTTGGGCAGCTTTCGTAACATTTACTTTCCCTTTATTTTTTAATTAGAAAAGCTTTGTTAATGTAATGCCAAACTAATAAAAACAATCAATGGACTTCCATATAATTGGAAGTTTACTGATCGTTTTTATGAGATCAAGAGAGTCAGAGAGAGTAAAGGCTTACAGCTCTGTTCAAGGTATGATTCATACTCATCAGATAGCGGTAGTCATACAGCTTATGGTCCACTCTGAAATTTCCAGGTGTATTATTTACCGCTTATCCTATTACAGGCAGTCATGTAAGTATGACCGGTAATTATGTATATGGATTAGGAGAACAGCTTGTATCAGGAGAAGTCAATGCAAATAACTTTAAGCTTATAAGACCTAAGGGAAAATATGAGGGCCCGGAGACTTTTAAAAATATGCATCAAATGTCTGTGAAAAGAGAAAGAGAACACTTCCAATACAAAAAAGCTAGATATCCCACAAATGAACTAATCATGGCTAATCCTAGTGTTAATCCAAATAATTTAATGGTAAGGCAGGGTATTAATGTAACATAAGAAGTCCGGGAAATTCCTGGACTTCTTTATATTGGGACGATAATCTGGCTTCTTGTCCCTTCAAAATTGGATATGCACAGTATGAAGTCAGTAACGAAGATGTTTATATAAGTAAAAGTTGAGAAATCTCAGAGCTTTATTGTACAATTTGTATAGAGGTGCAGTATTTGTTCATAAAAGAATGACAGGAACTTTATTGGAGGAAATAACTTATGAAAGCATATATAATTGGAGTTTCCCTTGCAGCCTGCATAATACTGTATATAATCGAGCAGGTCCTTGCTGTTGACTATATAACCAAAACCATTGCAAAGTTGATATTGTTTACAGTTATACCCTGGATATATTTAAAATTTGTTAAAAAATCCAGTATTAAGGATATTTTGAGTAACAGAAGGATTGAACCATCTACGTTTAAGCTTGGGTTGATTTTTGGTGCATGGTCCTTTTTAGTGATAATAGCATCGTATTTCGTACTTAGAGGATATATTGATTTCAATAGAATCGCACAAGAGCTCCAGTCCAAGTCTAAAGTCACCCCTTCAAACTTTATTTTTGTCGGACTTTATATAACCTTTGGTAATTCATTTTTAGAGGAATATTTCTTCAGAGGATTTATTTTCCTCAATCTTTTTAATCTAGGCTCTAAAAAACTCGCGTATATTTATTCATCATTATTGTTCGGTGTGTATCACATATCAATTTTCAAGACATGGTTCAATCCAATCCTCATAGGGCTTGCCCTTTTTGGATTGATAAGCGTAGGTATTATCTTCAACTGGCTTGATACAAAGACCGAGAACTTTATAAACTCATGGCTCGTACACATCTTGGCGGACAGTGCAATAATAATCATTGGCATGAGGATGTTTAATATGCTTTGATTGAAGGGGATAAACGGTTTTTATCGAATATCCTCTTTAATTTTTGCATTAAAGCAAGGCTCTTTTATCAAAACCTTTATAAACACCAAATTATTTGTATTCTAAGGCAGGAAAATAGGAATTTAAGGGGAATTTTAACATAAAATGTAATGTTTTGCTTGGAGAAAATGGTTATTATTAAAAGATGCTTGGGAATGACTAAATAGTTGAGGCTAAAGATAGTACAATGGAGAAGGCTGGCTTTATACAGCAATAGTCAAGGATATATGCACTAAAGATGTTGTAGGCTATGCCATGGGCGATAGAATTACCAAAGAGCTTCGGTACAAATAATTACGAAGGTAAGATTTAAGTAAAGAAATGTGCAAATATTGGTGATAAGTTTTTACACTATCCAATTTTTAATTCTGATTTAGAGATGTTTTTTTATGGGTATGGGGAGAGAACCATGGGACTGGACTCGTAATGAGGATTCCGCAAAAGCAATGCTCAATGATAAATTAGATAGTTCAAATCAAATGAAGAAGAAACTGTGGGAAGAAAAAGTCATTAAAACCCTTTCTTGGGGAGTAGGTTTAATATTGTTTTTTTACATGATGTCCTGGTTGATAAATAATAAACTTAATTAAGCCATCGTATTGAGGTAAACGAAATATGAATATAATTTTGCAAGAATCTATCTGTCGTAGCTACGGATAACACGTCCATTCCAACTTACGGGTCCGGTATAGTGTAATCAGGGAGCATGCCGGACCACAATCACCATTATTGAGTAAGGCGTTGAAGTTGATTGAGCGTCGGGAATGGCGGGGACGTTATCTGTCATAGCTCGCTTTATAGTTTTTAAATATAAAAGCAGTTTTAAAAATAAAATTTGGAGGATATATGGGTAAAAAAATTTTTATATGTATTTTCATGTTAAGTACACTTTTTGTATTTGCTGCCTGTTCAAAAGTTATAGATAATCCTCAAAATTCAAATAAAGATAATTTAACTGGTGTTGGAAACAAAATAATTAAACTAAATTTTATCAAGGTTCCTGATTTAATGATAATAAATACTCCAGAATCAATAAGTGAATTAGAAGAGGTATCTCAACCAGCAAATGTTATTAGAACAAGAATTAGAGAAAAAGGAGAAATAAGTGATGAGGACCAAAGAGAACTAGATGAAATTGAAAAGCAAGTCCAAGAGTTAATGTTGAGAAGAAAAATAATTGCCGATAAAAATGCAATATCCAAGCTCTTTAAAACTATTAGCGTATTAGATGCTGAATTAATTGAACATGATAAGTTACCTAAACCAAGTCAAGAAATGGTGTTTTCATATGATTTAATAGATAATGCAGATATGGGTATAAGCGGTAATGAATATGAAAAATATTTCAGATATTTTATTGTAGATAGAAACAAATATTTGATTATACCGATTATGTCCGAAGATAAGAAAAAAATGTTTTGGGGTAGAGCAAATATTAGTGAGGATGTTTTTAATCAGTTTAAACAATTAAATCAAAGTGGAATGATTGATAAAGAACTTATGAGAAAAATGTTGAATATAGAATAGTTGCAAGATATGAATTTATGTTGCTACAACAGATAACACAGCACTCAGCACAAGGGTGCAGAAGCGAATATTATAAGCAATTCAGCACCACACCTGTGATCCTAAGCTAAGAGCTAGCTAAGGCTCTCGGCGCTGCGAGTGCAAAACGTTAGTTGAAATTGAACACATTTTTCCGCGCCATTCATGGCGTGAGTGACTTATGGTAGGTCTCTGGAGAAAAAAATGAAGCGATACTTGTGGAGGATAATATGAAAATAGAAAAAGGAATTTTAGAAGATTTAAGTTCAATTATGGACCTAATACAATCAGTTATTCAAGATATGGAAAATCAGAATATTTTTCTATGGAATGAATATTACCCGACTACAGTAGTATTTGAAAATGATATTCTTAATAATTCATTATTTCTGATTAGAAATGAGGATGGAATATTAGGTATAATTGTTTTAGACGAGAACCAATCTCCAGAATATAGTAAAATTGATTGGATTTCAAAAGATGAAAGAGTTTTGGTTATACATAGATTAGCTATAAATCCAAAATATCAAAGTCAAGGATATGCTAGAAAATTAATGTATTATGCTGAGGAATATGCAAGAGAACACAACTATAAGGCAATTAGATTAGACGCATATACCGGAAATTTAAGAGCTTTAAGCTTTTATGAAAAAAGAGATTATAAAAAGACAGGTGAATTATGCTTTCCATGGAGGGAGCTTCCGTTTAATTGTTATGAAAAAGTTTTATAATTTTTTTAGGAGCCACACTCCGTGGTGTTTTTCACTGTAAAAAATTGCTAAAGCCGGACGGAGTCTACTATTCAACGGAACTTGGATTTTAAAAAAGTAAAAATGTATGGTATTATTTCAAATTTACCGCGATTTGGGTTATAATTATTGTTGAGGAGTGTTGTGCATGCCAATAATAAGTGAATTCTATGGAATAAAGATAATGATGTTCTGGAATGAGCATTATCCTCCTCATTTTCACGCTGAGTATGGGGAAAACAAAATATTGGTAGATATTCAGAATGCTACAGTCTTAAAAGGGGTTTTCCCATCAAAACAACTCAAACTTGTATTAGCTTGGTGTGAAATTCATAGGGATGAATTAATGGTTAATTGGGAGAATGGTCGAGAAAATAATGAATTTATCAAGATTAACCCATTAATTTAAGGAGGTGCTATATGTTTCATAAAGTCTTACAAGTAGTACCAACCGATGATTACAAAGTATATATTTATTTCGCTGATGGTAAGATTAAACTTTTTGATGCTTCTGAAATTATAAAAAAGGGAGTTTTTCGGCAACTTCAAAATCTTGATTTATTTAAAAATTCTTGTACTGTTTTAAACGATACTTTGGCTTGGGATTTAACGGGTAAGTTTGATCCCTCTAATTGTTTAGATTTAGATCCTGAAGAACTCTATAATTCATGTCCAGAAGTTAAAGAACCTAAAGTAAATATGAATTTAGCAACTTGAGGCTGACAAACTTAGTTAGCCTTTTATTTTTTTATAGCATGATTATACAAGATTCTGACTTCATTTAACACGTCCATTCCCACTTACGGGTCCGGGTTAATATAGTCAGGTAGCATGCCGGACCACACTCACCCTATGGGGTCAGGCGTTGGGGTCGGTGAGCGTCGGGAATGTTATGCGTCATCCATATATAAAGATTAATATTAGGAAGAAGGGAAAAGAGTGAATCCTTTTAGGTCTTTTTTAAAATCATTAAGTTATTTTATGACGGGTAATCTTATTTTTCCTAAAGAGCGAATTGGTGAAACCTATAGAATGGAAGACGGAAGAGAATTTTCAATTTTTAGACATGCAATTGTAAAGTCAGAATCGATTTCGCCATCTCCCGCGATTTTTAAGGTGAGATTTCTATTAGCTAATATGACTCCAGAACGTAATAAAGTTTTCTCGCTTATTCCAATTCCCTTTTTCATAGGTTTGCCAGGATTTAAGGCTAAGCTATGGATGATAGACGAAAAGGATGGATATTTTCAGGGGATGTATGAATGGAATAGTCTTTTGAGTGCCCAAAAGTATTCAAAATCATTTGCAATGAAATTTATGACAAAACGTTCAATGCCGGGAACAGCAAATTATGAGATTATAGCCAATAAGGATTTAGAGGGCTATATCGGAACGTTGGAAAGGCTCGGTTAACAGTTTAGTGGACGACGCATAACACTTCCATTCCCACTAACGGGTCCGGGATAGTGTGTGATTACCAAGACAAAGAGTATGTTAACATGCAATTAAATCCGACAGGAGAATATATTATAGTTACTAAGAACGAGAAACTTGGTACGATGGTACGTTAGCTAAAATGCTGTAGTTTCACTTGGAAGAGTGGAGTAAAACATGGAAAAATGGATAGAATTGGCTTTTAGTGGAGTCGGTGTTGCCTTACTTGGCTATCTTGGCAAGTTATATGTAGGCATATAAAGTCAACATGGACAAATGAACATAATATGCTTGATAAAGTAAGGGGAGCATTTAAATCACCAAAGGTCATGGGTTCCGATAATATAGAAAATGATAATCTGGTCGTTTTCTTTAGTAGTTACTTCTACGACAATTCTAATTGACATATTAACGCTAATTTCATAGAAGTTGTTTGTTCCTTGGATTTTTTTGAATCTTAAGGAGGGGTGGCTGGGGTCGGAGATGAATAGTTCAATAGCTTTCGCTGCTTGTTTCGAAGATTTTGAATCTAGCTGTTTAAACTGCTTATCGAATTTCCGAGTAGATCTAAATCGTCTGGTCATTGTTTATTGCCATCAAGAAATTCACTAATATTTTTAAACTCACGAACATCTCCGGCATCAACATCTTTTTTGGCCTCAAACATATCATTTTGAGCAGTTTCGGACCAAAAGTATGCCTGACTAGCAGGAATAAGCTTCATCGGTTCAATGATAATTTTATTGTTATCCATCCGAACATTGAGTACATCTCCTTCATTAATATTAAGTTGTTCTCTAATGTCTCTGGGAAGGCTTATGAGATTTCGTTTTTGAACGAAGATCTTATGGGAGGCACCTGACATGAGGATCACTCCTATTATATTTTGTAATCATAGTATATCCGTAATTACGTAATTTTGCAAATGCATTAATTTATCTTCTGTGTTAATTTATCTTCAAGGGCCCTTTCGATTTACTTTAAATTAAGGGGTAAAGATAAAACACGTTTTTTGGTGTATTGGGCATGAATTACTCGTGTTGTACTGAACCGTTTTTTCAGAAGGCACATACTTATGGGAATTCAAATTTCCCCTGTCTTTGTTTAGGACAGACGATAGGGTAGATATTCTTTAAGTTTAGGATTGGGGTAAATAAATTGAAAAGATATTTGGTGATTTTAATATTTGCAACATTTTTATGGTTTGGAATACACACTTCAATAATAGTTTTTGACGGATTAAATGATGAACTTGAAATAACAGATACCGCTGTGTTACCATCATATTACAAGGACGAAATTGGCGTTTAAAAAAATTGGGGTTAAAAAGGTATATTCAGCACATGCTAAGATATTTGAGTATAGAGATATTTATTCTTTGGTTCGAGAGTTCATTGCTTATTATAAATATTTATTAAGGTAACAAGTCTAAAAGATTAATCTATTGACTCAAAATACATCTTGAACGGGGCGGCAAAGAAAACATAAATTATTTTTATCATTTAGGTCATAATATTCCTGCTCACAGTTCTCACAGGTTTTTTGAGCTGCTGATGCTAACAATAGGGGTGTTTTATCTAAGAAATCACCCACTGTAATATTTTGACCCCAGGAAAGACCTTGGAAGAAGCAAACATCACTACAGACATGGCAGTGGGTACATAGGTTTGGCGTGAAGGTGATTACTTTTTTCTCATCTTCTTGTATTATCTCGATGGCTTTTGTTGGACATAATTTACTGCAAGCACCACAGAAGTTGCAAGTATTAATATTTAGTTGGGGATAAGGCAGGAGAGCCGATAATTCCAGGTTTTCTTGTTTCTTTAAAGCTTCTAATAAATAGTATCTTTTTAAGGGTTGTACCTTGTCCTTTTTATTGCTATTCTGCCGGCTTAAAGCAGAATCTAAAATCTGTTTAGACATGTTTTTTGAGCCGTTAAAGATAGATTTGAAAAATGATCGCCTATCATGGGCTGGTTGTATTTCCGGGGTACCTATATACGGCTTAAGATCATCTAAATTATTGATAACCTGAAGCTTGCTTGTAAAATCAATATTAAAAATATGTGCATATTGATTAATATTCACTTTCTCCTCTAGGCTTTTTGCTAGACAATTTTTACAATTATCTGGGTCATGAATTAACAAAATTCGAGAATTAGAAGTAAGCAAATATACTAATAATTCAGGATAGAACTCGCCGAAACAACTGATTTGAGTGACATAACCTTGATTTCTTTTCTCCAATTTTTGGTGAAGTAAAGAGCAGGTAATTATTAATGTCGGGGTTTCCTTGGTACTTATACCTAATAGTTTGCTTTCATTGAGGCGAAAAACGTGATTAGGACAGGCTTCAATACAAAGACCACAGGAAATACATTGATCTGCTTTAAGACCAATACTGGTAAAGGTAATACTATTTACTGGACAGATATTTTGGCAATTGGTACAAGTAGATTTTGGTGTTATCACTTTGCTGCATAGCTGAGGTCTAATAGTAACTGGGGACAGGTTTTGTAAAAGCTCTGCGATTTTTTCAATATCCATAATAAAATGACCTCCCAATCAACCGATACCTATAGTTTAGATATTTTTCCTTTTTGTTGCAACAAAAAAGAATTAACTAATTATTCCTTTTTGATTCACTATTTTTTCGATGATTGGGACTGATTTATTTGCTGTATTTAGTGCGTCTTTAACGAGATTTGATAAATAACAGCAGCACTTTTGTTCCATTCTAATTATGATAATTTTATCAATCTTACTGTTTTTAATAATATTTGCCAGCTTAATTACACATTGGCTGTTATTATCCATTTTTGGACATATTATATCCGAGTTTTTTTCTTTAATAAAGTCCTGATAAAAGTTCAGATATACTAGTGATACACACTCAGCAATTAATAACAATTCATTTACTTCTTTTGCTTGTGAAGCTGTAATTTTATAAAAGGGCCATCCACAGTTAGAAAAATTTTCATTGCTCATTTTTATCACTCCTCATTCTAGAATATGTAAGAAAAAGAAGGAATGATAAAGTAAAAAACTAAGGTAGACTTGTTAGTCTACCTTAGTTTAAAATATTTCCTCTAACACCAATTATTTTTTCAACTACAGTAACATTAGCCACTGCTTCTTGGACTGCCTGTTTAACAATCATACTCAACCCACCACAGCATGGAACTTCCATTCTCGCTATAGTAACACTTTTAATATTATTTAGTTTAATAATTTCAGCTAGTTTTTTTACATAGGGTACTGTATTATCAAGTTTTGGACATGCTATTGCTACTCCGTTACCTTTTAATAGTTCCTGATGAAAGTTAGCATAAGCAATTGGTACACAGTCCGCAGCAATTAATAAATCTTTATTTTGGAAATAAGGTGCATTTACTGGAACTAGGTGCAGTTGTACGGGCCATTGTCTCAACTCTGAATTTATATTTGCTTTTTCAGAGGCTGTTTCTTCTGGTTCAAAAGACTGTGCCCTGCTTCCGGGGCAGCCTCCAAAGAACTGTGGTTTTGTTCCAGGACATGCACCGCTAGGCGTTGTTTCCCTGTTTAATTCCTTTAGTCTTTCTTTAACAGCTATTTCATCAAATTCATCTGCTTCTCTTTCAATAATCTCAATAGCACCTAATGGGCATTCACCTAAACAGTCACCTAACCCATCACAAAGCTTTTCAGCCAAAAGTTTAGCTTTACCATTAATAATTTCCATTGCCCCTTCATGGCAGGCAGGTACGCACAAACCACATCCGTTACACTTTTCTTCATTAATCTTAACAATTCTTCTCAAAACCATAGTATTTTCCTCCTTATAATCTATTGGGCAAATTTTTAGGGTCCAGTTGCTAGTTATTAGTGACTAGTGGTTAGTAAGCCTTAACCTCTAGTTATATTGTAAAGGGTTTATTGATTTAGGTCGGTGATAATAATCACGTTAAATAAATGAAAAAAAATATAGCTATAATATCGTTATGAAACTATTGGTGGTGGATGTGTAGGCAATCAAAAAAACACTTGTCTTTGCTTTTCCGCGCCCACGAGTTCACGTGCTCACGTAAAGATAAAACCGCCCAAAAGGGCGGTTTATAATTTATCCTAGTATTTCCGCAATATCCTCTTTTGCATCACCAATCAGTTTTAAGCCAAAGTTGTCAACTAAGACATTTAAGACTCCTGGTGTGATAAATTCAGGCGCTTTTGCTCCGATTCGGATATCCTTCACTCCTAGACTGAATAGACCGAGGAGAATTGCTACTGCCTTTTGTTCGAACCAGGAAAGGACTATGCTAACTGGTAGATCATTTACACTACATTCAAAGGCATCTGCTAAAGCTAAAGCAATTTTTACTGCAGAGATAGAGTTATTGCACTGACCAAGGTCAATATAGCGGGGAATATTAGTACCTGGTACAGTCCCATAGTCAACATCGTTAAATCTGAATTTTCCGCAGGAAGTTGTTAAAATGACACACTCTTTTGGTAGCGATGTAGCTAATTCACGGTAATAATCATTACCTTTGCCAGGGGCATCACAACCTGCAATAACAAAGAATCTTTTAATTTTACCGGCTTTTACTGCCTCAATAATTTCCGGTGCTAAACCTAATACAGTTTCGTGGTGGAAGCCAGTTGTTAATACTTTATCAGAGGAAATATTTGCTGCTGGTAATTCCAGGGCCTTATTTATAAGAGGGCTGAAATCATTGTCCTCAATTTTCCGTACTCCTTCTAAGCCTGTAACATCATATGAGAACATTCTATCTGCGTAAGACCCTCTAATTGGCATAACACAGTTGGTTGTTGCTAAAATTGCTCCTGGGAATTCCTCAAATACTTTTCTTTGGTCAAACCAGGATTTACCGATGTTACCTTTTAAGTGGGCATACTTCTTTAATCCAGGATAACCATGAGCTGGTAGCATCTCGGAATGGGTATAGACATTGATGCCTTTACCTTCGCTTTGTTTTAGTAATTCTTCAAGTGCTAATAGGTTATGTCCGGTAACTATAATGGCTCTACCTTCAATTTTATCATTAGTAACTTGTACTGGTACTGGCACACCTAATTTTTCTGTATGGGCTTTATCTAAAAGGTCCATTACCTTTACAGTTGCTGTACCAACTTTTAGAGCCATCTTTATATGTTCATCTAGATTAAAGTTAACATTGGTCAATGTAAAATATAAAGCTTCATGGGTAATCTTATCAACCTCAGGATCAGTATATCCTAACTCTCTAGCATGTGTTGCATAAGCAGCGACACCCTTTAAACCATAAATCATCGTGTCCTGTAGGCTTGCTAAATCTTCATTTTTGCCACATACTCCTACCTGGGTACATCCACCTTTTGGGGATTGTTCACATTGATTACAAAACATATTTGTTTTCATCGTACACATATTTATCTTCCTCCTTATTATTGATTACATTTACATCTTAGAGTAATATTTAAACTGACGCGGTGACATAAATCACACTTTTAAATTAATTTTGTATTAAAATTTGAGTAAGACAATAAACAATAGTCCATAGTCAATAGACAATAGACGAAATAGGAGAGATAAAATGGAATTATACAAGGTGGAATTATGCAGAGGTAGTAGGGGGTGCCCGCGGGCGGTAGGAGATACCAACGAATTAGAGGGAAAAATCATAAACGTTTTTGAAAAAACGGGTTTTGTAGAAAAACGTCAAAAACAATTAGGTGCTAATTTTAAGCAGCATAATGTCTTTAAGGTTGGTTTAGCTGGTTGTGCAAACTGTTGCTCACAACCTCAAATTAAAGATTTTGCACTAATTGCAAAGGCCCTACCGATTTTTAATAATGACTTATGCAATCTTTGCGGTGTATGTGTTGAAGCTTGTAAAGAGAAAGCACTTAAAATAGAAGGGGGAAATCTAGCCATTAATGAAGATAAATGTCTGGGTTGCGGAGACTGCAAGAGGACCTGTCCGGTAGCGGCAGTTAAAGGGGAGGATGTTAAATGGCGATTGATGGTAGGCGGAAAATTAGGTCGTCATCCCCAGCTAGCTCAAGAGCTAAAAGATGTTTATGACCGAGAGGGATTATTATACTTGGAGAAAGCAATTGCTATGATTTTAAGAGCTTCTGATCCCCATAAAAGATTTGCCCAGTTACTAGAGGAGGAAAATATTTCTTTTAGTTAGGTGCTGGTATTGGTATAATTTTAGAAAAAGAATTTTTTGTGATAATTCTTGAGGAGGGAAAATGAAGAATAGATTAATAGTTTTAATTACTTTTATAATTATCTCATTATCTTCATCTGTTATTATTAATCCTGCTTTTAGTTCAGTTCTTTTACAGCGGGTTAATTTTAAAGTAGTTGGAGATATAATGGTTCATGATGTTCAGTACCGCTCAGCTTATGACTGGCAAACAGGAAATTATGATTTTTTACCAATGTTTGAACTGATTAAGGAAAATTTAGATGCAGATGTTTTAGTAGGTAATCTTGAAACCACCTTAAGCGGTCCTAAATTAGGTTATTCAGGTTATCCCCGTTTTAACAGCCCTGATAATCTGGCGGAAACTCTTAGCAAATTGGGATTTGATATGCTTTTTACGGCAAATAACCATAGTTTGGATAAAGGCGAATTTGGGCTAAGACGTACAATTGAAATTATTGAAGAAAACAATATTTCCCATACCGGTACTTTTCTTAGTGAAGAGGATCGTGAAAAACCTCGAATAATAACAGCCAAGGGCATTTCCTTTGGTTTTCTAAATTATACCTATGGTACCAATGGATTAAAAGCCCCTAAAGATAAAGAATATTTAGTTAACTATATCAATCTAGAAAAGATTACCGAGGATATCATTAATTTAAAGCCATTAGTAGACATGGTTGTTGTGGGAATTCATTTTGGTAATGAATATTGGCAAAGCCCCAGTGATGAACAAAGACTTGTAGCATATGAAATTGCAAAGGCTGGTGCTGATATAATTTTAGGGAGCCATCCCCATGTGTTGCAGCCCTTTGAATTTATTGATATAGATGGAAAAAAAAGTTTTGTTGTCTATTCATTAGGTAATTTTGTCTCGGGTCAGAAACAAAGATTTACTGATGGCGGGGCTATCCTGGAATTGGTTATTGAAAAATCCATTCTAGATAATCGCCCAAAAATCGTTAAAATAGATTATACACCTATCTGGGTTAGGCGTTATGTAAATATGGGGAGATTGCGAATGGAGGTTGTACCCGTAAAGGAAGAGATACCTCTAAATGTACTTCTAAGTGCTGCTGAATTAAAAAAAGCTGCCGAGGTCGAAAACGATGTGAAAGCAATATGGCAGCCAGTAATCTATGATAATAGCTTCAATAGTATCCTAAGTATATGGGCTAATAATTTCCTGCCAATAACTGACCCTAAATGGTGGTTACCTACCTTAATAAATTTCAAATAAGGTTCTATTAGTATTCCTCTTTTGCATAGAATTTTCTGAGGCAAAGGAGGATTTTTTTATGAAAAAATATTTCCCTGTATTATTATTTATCTTTTTATTTTCTTTTCTGTTTATCTCCGGATATGCTTATTCCGGTACAATACCTGCCAATGTTTCTATTGAAGGTATTGATATAGGTGGTTTAACACTCCAAGAGGCTGAGCAAAAAATAGCCGAACATTATAAAAGGATAAAATTTTACTATAAGACCTTTGTTAGTTCATTATCTCCCGAAGAACTAGGGATTAGCATTGATTTTAAAGGCACCTTTGAACAATTGGAAGGTAGAGGGATCTGGCAAAGGGTAGTAATGAATTTTCAGGAAAGCCAATTTAATTTAGAAAAAGCTATTGATGAAAATAAAATAACTGAGGCCTTAAGAGCAATTGGCCAAGGGGTAAGTATAGCTCCTCAAAATGCGTATTTTGAGGTAGTTAGTGGTCAAATAGTAACCAAACCAGGTTTAAAGGGTAATAAGATGGAGATTGATTTGTTAAAAAAAATTATCATGGAAAATCCATTAAAAAATGAATATATTATTCCCATTGTTGTTGTGGAACCTGTAGTTAGTGAAAAAGAGATAAATTTATTAAAGCCGGATAAATTATTAGCTCAATATACTACAAAATTTGTGAAAAATGAAAATAGGACGGAAAATATTAGATTAGCCTGTGAAAGTATGAAAAAACTCCTAATGCCTCCGGGAACAATATTCTCATTTAATGAAACTGTTGGTCCTCGCGAGCAAGAACGGGGATACTTAATGGCCATGATTATATTAGGTGGCGAATTTTCACCAGGACTAGGAGGAGGTATTTGTCAAGTATCAAGCACCTTATATAATTCAGTACTGCTAGCAGGTCTAGAGGTCGTTGAAAGACACCCACACAGTCTAAAAATTGACTATGTACCATTAGGCAAAGATGCAACTGTAACTTATGGATTAAAGGATTTTAGGTTCAAAAATAATACTCCCGGATACTTGTTATTGGATTATAATATTTCCGGACAAAACCTTACTATGTTTATTTATGGGTCCCACCCCCATTAACAGCGGCTTAGCTGCTTCAGGCCTATTACTAGAAAAAGAATTATTAAAGAGGTAATTATTATAGTTCCTCCAGGGGGCCAGTCAAGGTAGAAGGAGCATATTAATCCTAAAAGAACATTTAGTTGGGCAAAAAAAATTGAAAAAAGCACGGTATGTCTAAAACTCCTAGCAAGCTGAAAACCTGTTGCAACAGGGATAGTAATTAAAGAGGATACTAGCAAAATGCCTGTTACCTTTATAGAGACAACAATTGTCATAGCTGTTAATAAAATAAAGATAATGTTGATCCTATCAACATGGATACCTCTGATTTTAGCGGATTCTTCATCAAAAGTAATGTAGAAAAGTTTATTATACATAAGAATAGTTATTAGTAAAACAACCGATGATATTATAGCAATTAAAAATAAATCTGAAGGGGAAATTGCAATAATACTCCCAAATAAATAGCTAACTACATTAGCGGTATCACTACCGCCTATAGTAATTAGGATAATACCCATTCCTAAACCGGCGGCCATTATAATGGCGATACTGATCTCATCATATTTTTTAAAGTGTTTTCTAAGATAGTCGATAACCAAACTAGCTAGCATAGTGATTGCTAAGGCAGATACTATTGGATTAACTCCTATAATCAACCCCGTTGCAATGCCGGCCATAGAAATATGAGCCAAAGCATCACCTATCATTGATAATCGTTTCAAAAAGAGAAAGGACCCTATTAGTGGACAAACTATTGCTATAATAAACCCAGCTAATAATGCTCTCTGCATAAAACCATAATCTAAAAATTCCATGAAACCTCCAGCTACCAATTGTGTTAATTAATTGAGAGTTCCGTTATCTAAACATAATAATAAATCGGTATCGTCTTTCATCCACCGTAGGTCATGGGAAACAAACAATATAGTTATGCCCTGATGGTGGAGTCTTTTCAAGATAGTTATTATTGATTGTTGTGAATTTTCGTCAATTCCAACAAAGGGTTCATCTAGTATTAAAATTTCTGGCTGACTTACTAGCGTTCTTGCTAGAAATACTCTCTGCTGCTGGCCCCCAGATAAATTACCTATAAGAGTATTATGATTATCCGAAAGATCTACTAATTTTAATGCTTCCAAAACTTGCTTTTTAACGGTCTTAGGAGTAAAGGGTAGTAAAGAATTTGAATTCAAAGGAGTGGCAATAACTTCCTCCACACTTGCAGGGAAACTTGTATTAAAGGCAACCGCTTTTTGTGAAAGGTAGCCAATTTTTGACCATTCTCTAAAATGACTTAACATTTTTCCTTTAATAAATACATTGCCTTGGGTGGGTTTTAATAATCCTAAAATAATTTTAATTAGGGTACTTTTCCCTGCTCCATTTGGTCCTATTATTCCTACCATTTGGCCGTGAGTAATTTTTAATGTTAAGTTATGTAAAATCCTTTTTTGCCTCGAATAGCCAAAAGATATATTATTAAGATGTAGTGCTAAATTATCCATATCCATCTCCAATGATAATTGTTCTTATGTAATTATAATTACCTTTTATACACATAGTCAAACATTTCATGCAGTATTAATAATAAGGGGGTTATATAATGGTCTTTAGTAGGGGATATGTTCAGGTTTATACAGGAAATGGCAAAGGTAAAACAACAGCTGCTATAGGTCTAGCTGTTAGAGCCTTAGGTGCTGGAAAGAAGGTATTGTTTTTACAGTTTATGAAGGACAAAGCATATAGCGAACATAATATTCTTCCTAAAATATCGCCTAATCTTAAACTTCATACTTTAGGTAAACCCTTTTTTGTAGCCCGGAAAGAGGATTTGGACTCTGAAACACTAGAGCGGTGGGAGGGGAAGTGTGTATTTTTTGAACCTGGCAAACCTCCCCAAGAATATCTAGACTTGATGAAACAGGGATTAGATATGGCTCTAGATGGAGTAATAAGTGGGGAATATGATTTAGTAGTTTTAGATGAAATTAATGTGGCTGTGTATTTCGAACTTATTAAAGTTGATGATGTAGTGAAGTTAATTAAAAGGAAAGGACCACAGGTTGAACTTGTTTTAACAGGGAGGAATTGTCCCCAAGCAGTAATGGATTTGGCTAACTTAGTGACAGAAATGCGTGAGATTAAGCATTACTATAAAGAAGGGGTAGAAGCCCGAATAGGAATTGAAAATTAAAGGACCGATTATTCGGTCCCTATTTTCTAGCTATAGATCCTAAAAATTTCCTTTTGACTGATAAGTTTTCTGGCGATGTTTGGCCAAGAAGAGTATGAAATTCATTTATTAGTTGAATATCCTCAAAATCAATAATTTGCTCCCATGCAGCCAACAAACCGCTTTCTCTTGTCCAGGCAGCTAGTTGATTTACAGAGGAAAAATTATGTACTGCTGATTTTTGCCAGACAATGGTTTGTTTAAAGCCAGCCTCATTAAGAAAGTATGTTAAATGGCGGCAGTCTTGAGGCAGATAAGTTTTAGGGAGAGCAAGAACAACATTATTTATATTATTGGCAATTAACTTTTGAAGAGGTGTATTCACTTCTAAATCACTATCAGTAGTTTCTGTAAGTATTGCTAATTTTCCACCAGGTTTTAAAACTCGAATTATCTTAGTAAGCAATTTATCTATATTATTGAATTTTAGGGACCAGGTTAGAAAAACAATATCATATGATGCTTCAGGTATCTGCTTTAAGATTTCCTGAAAATCTCCATGTTCGATCTTTACCTTGGAGTATTCTGCTAAGGTTTTCCTTGCTTCATGAATCATCCCGGTAGAAATATCAATACCATGATAAAGTAATGGGGAATAGGTTGAGGATAGTAGTTGGCCTAACCAGGCTGTACCACAGCCTAAATCTAGTATTATTTTATTATTTACTTCTCCCAATCGTTTGAATAAGTCAAAATAATTATCTTGATACTGGCTGTTAAAAATACTAGTATAATTGGTACTAATCCTATCATAGCTGGAAGCCAGGTTTTCCACAGATAGTTTTTTCCCTTGTACTCTCAGTAGGGTTTGCTTGAATATAGTACCAAATGCCATTTATTGAGCCTCCTAAATAAATTTCTTTTATTTACTTCTCTATCTAACTAAAAATCCCTTCCTAATTTTACATAAATAAAACGCCTCAACGGCGTTTTATTTTCTTAAATATGGCATTGGGTTAACATGATCCCCATTAATTCTTACTTCAAAATGGATATGGGGTCCTGTACTCCACCCCGAAGTACCTATCTTACCTATTGCTTCATTTCGTTTAACATTATCGCCTACTTTTACTAAGTATTTGGATAGATGAGGGTACATAGTTGCCATTCCACCACCGTGGTCAACTATTATCGTGTTGCCATAGCCACCCTGCCAGCCTGTAAAAATGACTTTACCATTAGCAGAAGCAATGGCATTAGAACCATAGGGCGCAGCTATATCAACCCCTGTATGAAATCTTTGCGTTTTCAAAATAGGATGGAACCGCATGCCATATGCAGAGGTTATGCGATACTGACCTGGAGTAGGCCATTGCAGCCAGCCCGGTCTTTGGCCGCCTGCTGATTGCAGTCTTCTAATTGCCTCTGCGACAACCTTTGATTGTTTTTCTAGATCATCCAGCATTTTTTCATAAGTTTCTTTTTGCAACTCAATTTGTTTTACTAAATCCTTCTGCCGTGTACTAGCAATCTGCAGCTGTTGGTGTTTTGTCTCTCGAGAGTTTTTTAAGGCAAGCAGGTCGGCCTTTTTATTTTCTAAAACAACCTTTTTATCTTCTAATGTAGCTCTTTCAGTTTCCAAAACGGTTAATAAATCAGTATCATTTTTAGCCAGTCGTTTTAAGAATTCAAATCTTGTGAGAAGGTCTGTAATACTTGTAGACTGAAATAGAACTTCTAGGACATTTATATCACCTTGTTGGTATATTTGCCGCAAACGGTTTTCAAATACTGTTGTTCTTTCAGTCAGGTCTTGTTCTTTTAAATTTATATCTTTTTGTGTATCATTTATATATTGTTCTGCAACAACTAATTGATTTTCTAATTTTTCTATTTCGTTATAGGTTTTCTCCATGCTACTATTTAATGATTGTAGCTCAGCAAGGGTTTTTTGTTTTTGCTGTTCCTTTTGTTTAATGGCGGTTTCAGTTTCTTTTATTTTTTTATCAATTTGTTCCTGCTTATTATAAATATCATCTAGTTCAGAGCCTATTACAGGTAGGACGGAACTAAAAGAAAGTGTGCAAATTAGTAAGAAAATAGTTATTAATTTGCATGATTTTATCATTATTTCTACACACCCCTTACTTTTAATCTATGCCCTTCTTTCGACATAGGTGGAGTTATTTCCTCTTTACTTTTTGTGGAATTTCTTAAATTTCGGCAAAAAATTACTAAAATAATTAGGCATAACCTATTGTGTCGTATAATGCAAAAAGGTAAAATCCCATATTTGACAGTTGTGAGATACAAAAACTCCGGGAAGCCTTGTAAATAGGACATTCCGGAGTTTCTTTGATTTTTAAAAACTGCGTACTTTTTTTATTTTTTTGTATCCTTAAAAATTTTTT
>Ga0209643_1000288_pt1 | contig 111831 bp, 111 predicted proteins | sample AutmiccBRH37_all_FD_187383 | JGI IMG/M metagenome (GOLD analysis project Ga0209643, IMG submission 187383) | Deep subsurface microbial communities from Mt. Terri, Switzerland - Autotrophic microbial communities BRH/37_all (SPAdes) (version 2) | ecosystem: Environmental > Aquatic > Deep...
GCCGGCGGCGCTCGACAGACGTGATCACTTCAATCGGATGCTTCGTCATAGGACTACTCCTAGTGTTTGCACTAGGACTTCCGATGTTCGCATCAACCTCGCAAGACGGCCCTCACCGGGGGCTTACTGCTGGCGTCTCAATAGTCGTAGTGCAGCGAGCTAAGCGCGTCACTCAGTTGTCTGACAGTGTACCCTTCCTTGAAATAGACCTGCTGAGTGACCCCTGTCTGCTGATGACCCACGATCGCTTTCACGAATGTCTGATCTATTCCGGCCTGGGAGAGGCGGGTTACCACCGTGTGTCTAAGCGAGTGAAAAACCAAATCTGCCCACTTTATCTGAAGGGCGGGTAACAGAGTGTCATTGAACCATCGACCTAGGGTTCGGCCCCACCCATTATTCGGCGAGTACGAGAAATCAGGGAACAGCCTGACTTGCTTGTTCCTTTTCATCACTTCAACATGTTCAAGCAATCCGAGCGCTATCAGGTGAGGATGCACGGGCACGAGACGTTTTGCGGATGCGGTCTTGAGTTGCTTCCCATCCCCTGCGTCATTGATATCGAAACACCAAATGCCGTCCTTCTCAACGAAGTCGGCTAGCTGAAGCTGGGCGATCTCGTTGAGCCTCGCTCCCGTATAGGCTCCGATTAACGGCCCCCATTTCCGATAAGGTTTACGAGTGAGGGGCGAGTTCTCATCGGTAACGACACGCAAAATGCTGGCCATCTGCTCAGAGGAAAAGGCCGCCCGACCTTGCTTGCGATCTTTCCGTACCCGGATTGTAAGGCCGGAGAAATGGTTCTTTTCTGTAAGGCCGTTCTGATGTGCCCATTCGAACATGTCGCTATAGGTCTGCAGATATTTGTTGATTGTCGGAACTTGAATAAGGTCCACCCCACCAAGGTTTATCACCTCGTCAAGGGATTTCCCGCGAGTTGCTGGGTTTTTTGACCTGTTCTTTGGATATCGAGTCAGGACTTCTTTGACCCTACGCGCCGATAGCGCATTCAGTTGATCTAGCGTGGTCGCCTTACCAAGTATTTCGTAAAGCAACTCAAGGTGGTCCGCCTTCTCAAGGATCGTCTTTGGAACCCAGCTGTTTGCGCGCTGCTTTTCAGCGGTATAGGCGTCTGCGAGTTGAGCGATTGTAAATTTACTGTCTGCTGCCTTCTCGGCCACGGGCGCTGCTGGAATTTCATGGTCAGTGTCAAAGTTGTACCTCCTCAATTTCTCGTCATATGCCAACAGCTCGACAAGCGCGTCGCGGTATGCACGGCGGTGATCTGTCTCCAAGAGTGCGTATTCAGGCGTACCGGCTATGAGTTCAACTCCATGCTGCTGCATGATCGCCTGCAAGCGCTCGCTATCGTCGCCGCCATACCAAGCATCGAGCGAGATGTTGTTTGTGACGGCATCGTTCGTGCTTGCCAGAGCAGCCTCAGCGCTCGTTCGCTTTTCTGGCGGCAGTGGTCCAGCGTTGTCTAGCTCACTCTTTCGGGCTCTCAGTTGTGCGGAGAAGTGCTTGTGCAACAGGGCCCGAATTTCAGGGTATTTCATATCCACAGCGCGTCCGTAGTCGTTTATCCTCTCGCCAATCTGACTGAGAGAACGCGACAAACGCAATGCAAGTCGCGGATTTCTTGTTCTCAATGATACCTTAAGTGTGGATGGCTTTTTCGCTGGGTGAAGTTCGATCGGAACAGGCCATCGGAGATAGAATATTCCATTGCGCGACTTCAAAAGATAGGCAGGATTGAACAATCCAATGTCTCCCTTGGATGTCTCCCCAAGAAAAACCGATGCTTAAGGCTTTGATTTTAAACGAAATGGTGGGCCCGGAGGGACTCGAACCCCCAACCAAGCGGTTATGAGCCGCCGGCTCTAACCATTGAGCTACAGGCCCAGCCCGGCAGAGATGCCGCAGGCGGCGGGCAATGGCACCCGCGCCTTGAAGCGACCGCTCTAGCCCAATTCGCCGAAGGCGACAAGTCTTCGCCGCAATGGCTTCACAATCACCCGTCATCAAGGCAAGTGTAAGGGACGCCAATCCGAGGAACCACGATGAACCACATGAAGACCCAAAGGCTCGCGCTTGCCGCCACGCTTTCCTGCGCTCTGCTTCTGCCGCTTTCCGCGATCGCCGCGGAGCCGGAGATCCGCGAAGCGACCATCATCGTCTCGGGCGAAGGCGAGGCGGCGATCGCCCCCGACATGGCCGTGCTCAGCTTAAGCGTCGTGCGCGAGGCAGGGACCGCGGCAGAGGCGCTGAAGGCCAATAGCCAAGCCATGGCCGAGGTGATCGCCGACCTCAAGGCCAAGTCCATTGCCGATCGCGACATCCAGACGTCGAATTTTTCCGTCGATCCGCTTTATCGCCAGGACAAGGCCGACGACGACACTTACGAGGCGCCGGTGATCGTCGGCTACCGGGTCACCAACGGCCTGACGCTGCGCGTCCGCGACCTTTCGCAACTCGGCGCGCTGATCGATGCCGCGGTCAAGCTCGGCGTCAACCAGGGTGGCGGCATCAGCTTCACCAATGACAATCCCGACGCCGCGATCGCCGAAGCCCGCAAGAAGGCCGTGGCCGAAGCGATGGACAAGGCCAAAGTGCTGACCGAAGCCGCCGGCGTCAAGCTCGGCCGCGTGATCGAGATCAGCGAGAATTTTGCCCGTCCGATGCCGCAGCCGATGTACCGCGCCGCCATGGCGAAGGAAATGGCGGATGCAGCCCCGATCGCCGCCGGCGAGAATGCCTATACGGTGACCGTCAACATCACCTATGGCATCGCGCAGTAGATCCGGCGAAGGCCCCTCCCGCAAGACGGGCTCCTCGAGCCCGCCGTGTGATCCAAATGACAAGGCCCGCCGTGTGGCGGGCCTTTCCTTGTTCCATCCTAGGCGCACTCAGTAGCGGATCACCGGGCAACCGCGCACATTGGCAAAGACCATGCGGTCGAATTCGCCGTGGCGGAAGCCGGCGACGACCACCCGGCGCGGCGTGACATTGTGGACGCGGGCGCGGCGCAGGCCGCTCCAGCGCGCTTCTTCGATGGCGCGACGCGGCGAGCAGCCCTGAGGGCGATGGCGGCGCGGCTCATGGCCCCATCCGTGGCGGCGATCGCGGTCGTCCCGGTCATAGCCGGGGCCGCCGCCGACATAGATGCCCCAACCGAAATCCGAGCCGGCAGCGGCGGTCGACACGGTGCCGACGGTGGTGGCGAAGGTGACGAGGGCGGCAAAGCCCAGTTTTGCAAGCAATCCGGTCATGGTTCTCTCCTCTGGCTCTCCGGCCTTGGCCGGTTCAAAAATCCCGCTCTCATCAGCGATTGAAAGGAGAGTGCCAGCGGTGGCCTGAATGCGAACCGAACCGCTTATTCAGCAATCGTTCATGGACGCGGCGCTTGCCCGGTTCCAACCATCCGCCTCATCCGGCCATGTGCAGGACGATCTCGCGCCGGTGGGCCGCGTCGCGGTGTTCGAAGAGATAAAGCCCCTGCCAGGTGCCGAGCAGCAGCCGACCACCGGAAAAGGGAATGCCGATCGACACCTGCGTCAGGGCCGACTTGATATGGGCCGGCATATCGTCCGGCCCTTCCTGGCGGTGCTCGATCCAATCCATGGCGGGATCGCTGGACGGCGGCACCAGCCTGGCGAAGAAGGTCTTCAGGTCCCTCTGCACCGAGGGGTCAGCATTTTCCTGGACGACCAGCGAACAGGAGGTGTGACGGACGAAGACCGTGAGCAGGCCCTCACCCCCGTCGCCCTCCTTGAGAAACGCCTCGGCCTCGCGGGTGAACTCGTAAAGCCCCTGGCCGTCGGTCCTGATCTGTAGCCGCCGCAAGACCATCGCCACCTCCTTCATCTCATGTCGGTACCGGGAGGCCGACTATCGCCGGTGTCCGGCGAAGGTCAAGTCGGGCGAGCCGCCGGCCGCATCGCACCATCGGTCGGCTGGCCGGCGCAAAACATCGGCATGGTCTTTCCGCACCATGCGCCAGGCGCTAGTCTCAACTGACACCCAAGGATGAGGACAAGAAGAATGACGCACGATCGTACCCTGCTCGACACCCTGGCAGGCCAGGAGGAAGCCCTGGTATTCAAGGCCTTCGACGAGATCACCGCGATCGAGATTGGCGAGCACCTGATGCGTGCCGCCCGCGCCGGCGACCTGCCCGTGGTCATCAACATCCGCACCGCGGACCGTGTGCTGTTCCATGCGGCTCTCCCCGGCTCGTCACCGGACAATGACGAATGGGCGCGCCGCAAGAGCAATGTCGCGCTGCGCTTTCACAAGTCATCCATGCGGGTGGGCGAAAACTATAGGCTGAAGGGCCGCGAAATCTGCGCCGAACTGGGGCTGGATCCGATCGACTATGCCAGCCATGGCGGCAGCTTTCCGGTGCGCGTCGCCGGCACCGGCGTGGTCGCGGCCATCACCGTGTCGGGTCTCGCTTCGGAAGACGACCACGGGCTGATCATCAGGGTGCTCGAGGACTATCTGGCGGAAGAACGATAGCCCCCGGGGCCATTCTCCGGGTGATCAGAGCGCGGTCGACAGGTAGAGGCTGAGCCGGGTGAGGTGATCGTCCTCGCTTTCGAAGACCAGCACGCAAGGCAGCGAAAACCGCCCGCCCTTGCCGGCATTCGACTTACCCTCCCGGTCGCCGCCGTCGATCGTACCGTCATAGGCGCCGCGCAGACCGGCCTCGTCGGCCATGGCAACGCCATTGGCGAAACGCGCGTCGTGACGCAGCAGGTAGGCCGACAGCGTGTCGCGGATCGAAGCCAAGCCGATCACCCGCTGGCCGTCCGGCATGTCGAGCACCGCATCGGCATCGAAAAGGGCTTCGAGGGCGGCAAAATCGCGCTGGTTGAGCGCCTGAATCGCCAGTGACATCTGTTGTCGGATCGGCATGGAGATATCCCTTGATGAAATTCTTCCCAGGCATCTAGGGCACGGCGCGCGCATCGGCAATGGCGGTGAAAGGCTCGTCACCCTCAAAGGCCGTGCGGCCGCAGCGCCGTTCGCGCCGTCTCGCCGACCGCATGGTTGAGCGGGCTCAGGGCCGACGCCACCGACCGGCTGAAGTGCCAGAAGAGCGGCACATCATAAGCCGCGTCCGGCAGCAGCGGCAAAAGCCGCCCCGCAGCGATGGCGTCCGCCACCAGCACCTCCGGATTGAGCCCCCAGCCAAGACCGGCTTGCGTCGCATCGACGAAGGCCTGCGACGACGGCAGCCAGTGGGTCGGAGGCACGATCCCCTCGCCGACATGGGTCTCGATCCAGCGCGCCTGCAGCATGTCCTTGGCATTGAAGGTCAGCGCCGGCGCCCGCGAAAAGTTCTGCGCCGTCACCCCATCGGCAAACCAGCGAGCCATGAAGGCGGGGCTGGCGGTCGCGATATAGCGCAGCGACCCCAGCGGCCGGTAGTCGCATCCCTGCACGGGCGCGTCGGAGCCGCTGACCGCGGCCCGCACCTCGCCGCGCCGAAGCCATTCGGCACTGTGTTCCTGGTCGTCGAGCACCAGATCGAACAGGCAATCGGGCACGGCGGCCATCGCCGCGACGAACCAGGTCGCGAGACTATCCGCGTTCACGGCGATGCGGATGGTGGGCATCCGCCCATCGATCGCCTCGCGGCCCATATCCTGAGCCAGCGTCCGTTCCAGAAGCGCGACCTCTTCGGCATGCCGCGCCAACCGCAGTCCGGCCTCAGTCCCCGAACACGGCTGGCCGCGAATGACGAGAACCGAGCCGACGCGTTCTTCGAGCAACTTGACGCGCTGTGAGATCGCCGAAGGCGTGACCCCGATCTGCCGGGCGGCCCGCTCGAAGCTGCCGGTTCGCACCACAGACACCAGGGCGTCGAGAAGCGCATAATCAAGCATAGATTAGAATTCCTTATGCGCATGAAGAATTATTAGATTTTCTAAATTTCCACGACTCGCTAGTCAAGGCGAAGTCCTTCCCGGAGCCTTGCCATGCTGACTGCCGCCACCGCCGGTTTCTTCCTCGGCCTCAGCCTGATCTTCGCGATCGGGGCGCAGAACGCCTTCGTGCTGCGCCAGGGATTGCGGCGCAGCCACGTGCTTGCCATCTGCCTCGCTTGCGCGACCTCCGACGCGGCGCTGATCGCCGCCGGCGTCGGCGGGCTCGGCAAGGCCATCGCCGCCCTGCCCTGGCTCACGCCCCTCATGCGCTATGGCGGAGCCGCCTTCCTCGCCTTCTATGGTCTTCGTAGCCTGCGGGCAGCGCTCAGCGGCAATGCGGCGCTGAAGCCGGAAGGGGAAGCGCAGGAAGGCCTCGCCGCAGCGCTCTTCACCTGCCTGGCGCTCACCTGGCTCAACCCGCATGTCTATCTCGACACCGTGGTCCTGCTCGGCTCGATCTCCACCCAATATCCCGGCCAGGGACTGGCCTTCGGCCTTGGGGCGACGACCGCGTCTTTTCTGTTCTTCTTTTCCCTGGGCTATGGCGCGCGCTATCTGCGCCCGCTTTTCGCCCGTCCCGCCGCCTGGCGGGTCCTCGACGGACTGATCGCCCTGGTGATGGGATCGATCGCAATCAGTCTGGTGTGGACCAGTTGATCCGCCGCCGATCGGGGATGTGCTGACAATCGCAACCGGTGTAGGTTCGAACCAGTATCGTCTTGCACCGGATGCGCCTGATGTTCCTCACCAATCACGACATGGTCGATCTCATCGACTTCCGCCACGAACTCCACCGCCATCCGGAAATCTCCGGTGAGGAAGAGGAAACCGCGAGCCGCGTGGCGCATTTTCTGGGGCCCATGAAGCCCGCCCGCATCCTGACGGGGTTGGGCGGCCATGGCGTCGCGGCGGTGTTCGAAGGAGCCGAACCCGGCCCCACCCTGCTGTTCCGCTCCGAGATCGACGCCCTGCCGATCGAGGAGAAGACGCATGTCGCCCATGCCTCCACCGTTCCCGGCAAGGGTCATCTGTGCGGCCATGACGGCCATTCGACCATCCTTCTGGCCCTCGGGCTCGGCCTGTCGCGCGCAGCACCGAAGCGTGGCCGGGTCGTTCTGCTGTTCCAGCCGGCGGAAGAGAATGGCGCGGGGGCCGCCGCCGTGATCGCCGATTCGTGCTTTGCCGAAATCCGTCCCGACTTCGCCTTTTCGCTCCACAACCTGCCGGGTCTTGCGCTGGGGCACGTCGCTCTGACCGACGGCCCGGTCAACTGCGCCTCGCGCGGCATGAAGATCAAGCTCTCCGGCAAGACGGCCCATGCCTCCCAGCCGGAAACCGGGCGCTCGCCGATGGCGGCGATGGCAAGCCTGATGCCGGCGCTGACTGCCCTGTCCCGCAGCGCGCCACCCGACCGCGGCTTCCGCCTGGCGACCGTCACCCATGCTGCGCTTGGCGAACGGGCCTTCGGCATCGCCCCCGGTGACGGCGAGATCTGGGTGACGCTGCGCACCCTCGTCGACGACAGCATGGCCGAACTCTGCGCCGAGGCCGAAGCACTCGCCCGAAGGGCGGCAGATGCCGAAGGGCTCGACCTCGACATCGCCTACGACGACATCTTCCTGCATTGTGAGAACGCGCCGGAAGCCGTCGCCCACCTCGCCCGCGCGCTCGACGCCGAGGGCGTCGGTCATGACAAGGGCAGTCTGCCGATGCGGGCATCAGAGGATTTCGGCCGCTTCCGCGCCGTTGCGCCTTCCGCCATGTTTTTTCTCGGATCGGGCGAAAACCACCCCGCCCTGCACAATCCGGACTACGACTTTCCCGACGAACTGATCGCCATCGGTGCGCGGGTATTCATGCGCGTGGTACGGGACTTGCTCGGTTAGGCCTTATCGCCGCCGCTTTAGAATTCCGGAAACCCATAGCGTTTCCAGTCTCGCTTCGGGATCGCTGCACCGACCTCGAAGGCAAACGACAAAACGCGGGTGGCATCGGGGTCGATCTCGCAGCGGAAGCGCAGATTGAACCACTGCCCATTGGCACGAAACGCCGCCTTGTTGACCGTCAGCACATCGCCGTCCTTGAGCTGGAAGGACGGCAGGAGCTCGGGCCGGTAGGCAGGCGTAGCGTTTCGCAACTGCTCGCGCAATTCGGTGACGCACAGCTGATCGGCCCGGTCCGGACGTGGAATATCGCCCATCGCCGTCATCGCGGCGCTGTCACCGGTCAGGCTGGTCGAATAGAGTTTCGTCACCTCGTCCAGCTCGGTCTTCGCCTGCACCGCTTCGTCCGCCGATGTTTCGACCGGCTGCTCAGGCTTTTCCGCAGGTCTGTCCTGGGTCAGGGCGACGGTCGTATCGTCAGACTGCTGCGCCGGCTGCGCCCCGTCGCTTTCGTCCCCGGCCGAAGCGGCATCGATTTCCGGAACGGCGATATCGTCGGGCAGCGGCGTGGCCGGCGGCTGATCGGCTTCCTCGACCGCCTCTTCCGCAGGCGGCTCCGGCTCCGGCTCTTCAGCTGGCACAGCATTCTCCTGCGGCGCGATCTCGGCGGGCTTGGCGGCCTCCTCCGCGGCGTTGCCGCTCGTATCCTGCCGCGGACCGCTGTCCTTCTCACCAAACTCGAACACCGGCCGGAGCAAGGGCAGCGACGGCGCCGGCTCATCGGCCGCCGCCTCTTCCGGTGGCTGCTCGGCTGGGGGCTGCTCCACCGGCGGCTGCTCAGCCGGTCGCTCGGGCGGTGCAGGCACGCTCTCCGGTGGAGGCGGCGGCGGCGCGTCCGCCTGCTGTTCCTTCGAAGGCTCTTCCTGCTCTGGCTGAGCCTCCTCCGCCTTTGGTGGCTCCGGCTCTTGCTCCTCCGGCGGTGGCACAATCTCGACGGCCACGCTTTCTTCCGGCTCGGGCTGGGTTATCGGCTCCGGCATGTCGATGAACAGCACCGCAAAGATCATGAGGTGCAGCAGGATCGAGACGACAAGGCCCCCACCCAGCTTTCTCCAACGTCTTGCCGATGTCTTTTCCATGCGGATCAAAAGGCTTTCCAAAGTTCCGGCTGATGTGGTCCCAAAAGACGGCGCCATCAAGGGACAGATGCGAGATCCTTGCCCGATATGGACTTGAGCGAAAAGAAAACCCGACTGGATCGCTCCGGCCGGGTTGTCTTCTTAAAGTCATTTGCGATCAGTCACCTGAAGCCGAACTCGTTCTTTAATATAAGATACAGGTTTTCTGCTCCTTCGCGATCCAACTGAATCGTTTGGCTTTTTTTCCCCGGGATCTCCCTACTGGGAGAACCGTAGGTATCGATCTGCACAATCCGTTTATCGCCGATTCCGAACGCAGAATATGTCGCGGCTATCTCCTTATGTAGAGAATTCCGCTCCATACGTTTTTGTTCAAATCGGCGGACCAAAGCCATATTAGCTGTCCAGGAACGAGCGCAGCTTGCGGCTCCGGCTCGGGTGCTTGAGCTTACGCAGCGCCTTGGCCTCGATCTGGCGGATACGTTCGCGCGTGACCGAGAACTGCTGGCCGACTTCTTCAAGCGTATGGTCGGTGTTCATGCCGATGCCGAAGCGCATGCGCAGTACACGCTCTTCACGCGGGGTCAGCGAGGCGAGAACGCGGGTCGTGGTTTCGCGCAGGTTGGCCTGGATGGCCGCGTCGATCGGCAGAAGCGCGTTCTTGTCCTCGATGAAGTCGCCGAGATGCGAATCCTCTTCGTCACCCACCGGGGTTTCGAGCGAGATCGGCTCCTTGGCGATCTTCAGGACCTTACGGACCTTTTCGAGCGGCATGGCGAGCTTTTCGGCCAGTTCTTCCGGCGTCGGCTCGCGGCCGATCTCATGCAGCATCTGGCGCGAGGTGCGGACGATCTTGTTGATCGTCTCGATCATGTGCACCGGAATGCGGATGGTGCGGGCCTGGTCGGCGATCGAGCGGGTGATCGCCTGCCTGATCCACCAGGTCGCATAGGTCGAGAACTTGTAGCCGCGGCGATACTCGAACTTGTCGACCGCCTTCATCAGGCCGATATTGCCTTCCTGAATGAGGTCGAGGAACTGCAGGCCGCGGTTCGTGTACTTCTTGGCGATGGAGATGACGAGACGCAGGTTGGCCTCGACCATTTCCTTCTTGGCGATGCGGGCTTCCCGTTCGCCCTTCTGCACCATGTGCACGATGCGGCGGAATTCCGTCACCGAAATGCCGGTCTCGGTCGCAAGGTTCTGGATCTCGCCGCGGATGTCGCGGATCGTCTGGTTTTCCTCGCGGGCAAAATCCTTCCAGCCACGGGCCGACAGGTTGCCGATCGACTTCATCCAGTTGGGGTCGAGTTCAGCACCCTGGTACTGCTCGAGGAAACTATCGCGCTTGACGCCGTAGGATTCGGCCAGACGCAACAAACGGCCTTCGTTCTGCACGAGACGCTTGTTGATGTCGTAGAGCTGCTCGACGAGGCTGTCGATGCGGTTCTGGTTGAGCGACAGCGACTTCACCGCCGTGATCAACTGATCCTTGAGCTCCTTGTAGCGGCGCTCCTGGCCGGACGACAGCGTGCCGGTGCAGGCGAGACGAGCCTCGACCTGCTGGTCCTGCAGCTTGCGCAGCTTCTTGTAGGTGTCGGCGATCGTGTCGAGGGTCTCCATGACCTGCGGTCTGAGTTCCGCTTCCATGGCGGCGAGCGACAGGTTCGATTCGTCCTCGTCCTCTTCCTCCTCTTCCGGCGGAGCACCATCGCCGCCGACATCCGTGATGTCGTCGTCGCCGCTCGGGGAGCGGGCGCGCCGGGTCTTTTCCTTCTCTTCGGCCGCCTTGCGGTCGGCCTCGATCTTTTCCGGGCTCTGGAACTGCGGGGCAGCCTTGGCCTCGGGACCGGAATAGGTGGTTTCGAGATCGATGATCTCGCGCAAAAGCGTCGTGCCTTCGTTGAGTTCGTCGCGCCAGATGATCAGCGCCTGGAAGGTCAGCGGGCTTTCGCACAGGCCGGAGATCATCGTCTCGCGGCCGGCTTCGATGCGCTTGGCAATGGCGATTTCGCCTTCGCGCGACAGAAGTTCGACCGAGCCCATTTCGCGCAGATACATCCGCACCGGGTCGTCCGTGCGGTCGGTCGGCTCTTTCTTCTTGGCGGTCGCGAGCTGGGTGCCCTGAGACGGCGCAAGTTCGCCGCCCTCGCTCTCACCGTCGCTGTCGTCGTCGCCGTCTTCGGCAGGAGCCGCCTCTTCGGCGTCCTCGTCCTCGATGACGTTGATGCCCATGTCGGAGAGCATGGCCATGGTGTCCTCGATCTGCTCGGAGGTGACTTCCTCCGACGGCAGGACCGAGTTCAGTTCGTCCATGGTGACATAGCCGCGCTTCTTGGCGGCCTTGATCATCTTTTTGACCGCGTCATCCGAAAGGTCGAGAAGCGGACCGTCGGTAGCGCCGTCGCGTTCGCTGTCTGCTTCTTCGTTTTCTTTGACTTTGGATGCCATCTATTTCGTCGCTTTCCTGACGTCTGATCTTGTCCGCACGATGCAAAGCGGAGAGTGGCCGCAAGGCCCCTGCCCGCTACGATTTCTGTCAATGACCTAACGGAATGGTGCTTAATTCCCGATTAACTAAGGACCGCATCGCCGCCGTGCAAAGTCCTCGTTCTTCCGAATGACCGGTCATGGTACTAGAGATTCGCTGGACCCACTTCACCCTTGTGTGCCTGTATTGGTGATTCCCACAATTTTCCCTGCCGTCAAGCTTTTCCGGTACGATTGCCCGGGAAAACGGGAAAATTCTTAACGCTGATGCCTGTGCAAACCGCTCCCGGCGAATGTAGGTGTGAAAGCGCCGGAAACAAGGGGCAGCGCCGGCAAGGCCGCGACACGCGTCTCACCGCGATGCACCCGCCGACCGTCTAAACGCCGGTTTGTGATCTTAGGCCATTGAGGAACCACACACGCATGGGGCCTTTGCCCTTGACGTCGATCTCGCCGCGCAGTTCGAAGTCGAAGCGGTCCTCGAGCATGTTCTTCACGCGGTCCCCGACCTGGATCCGGCCGGCGACCCCATGGGACTCCATTCGCGCTGCCGTATTCACCGCATCGCCCCACACATCGTAGAGCAGTTTGTTCGAACCGATCACGCCGGCAACCACCGGACCGCTGTCGAGGCCGATTCGCACCTCGACCGCCTCGCCGCCTTCCGCCGAGATCTTTCGGCAACATTCCAGTATGTCCAGCGCCATCAATGCCACACTCTCGGCATGGTCGGCGCGCGGCTCGGGAAGACCGCCCGCCACCATGTAGGCATCGCCGATCGTCTTGATCTTCTCCAGCCCGTGGGCCGCGGCGAGCGCGTCGAAACTGCGGAACACACGGCTGAGAAAGGTCACCACGTCGCGCGACGGCCACTTGGCCACCCGCGGTGTAAAATTGACGATGTCGGCAAAGAGAATGGTCGCTGAGCCGATCTGATCGGCGACCATGGCCGTTTCGCTGTGCTTGAGCCGCAAGGCTACCGTACGGGGAAGCATGTTTTCCAGCAGGCGCTCCGAGAAACGGTGCTCCTTCAAGAGCGCCAGCTCCGCCCGGCTGGCCTCCTGGAAGGCGAAGAGCACGGTCATGAAGATCAGCAGGAACACGAGAGGGACGGTCATGAAGAACAGGATGTCGAGAACGGCCGGATCGACCTTCAGGAATCCCGCCGGCCCTGCAAAGAACATCTCCGTCGCCAAGAAAGCGGCCAGCGCCAGGACCATCACGACGGCCGATCGTGCCAGGCGCTCGGCCCCGAAGATCAGCATTGTTGCCGCAGCCCCCGGCAGGAAGAACAGATGCAGGCCGGATTCGCGACCGAAGAGGAAGCAATACCCGACGCCGTAGGCGAGCCACATGGCCGTCAAGTAAACGGCCGCTGCGGCCGAACCGAAACGATGGAAATACGGGGTCGCCGCATAGACTACGATCTGCGGAGACAGCAGCGCCACCGCCGGCCAGAGAGCCTCGAGATCGTAAAAGGAATAGAAGAGGATATAGGGCACGGTCATCAGGCTGGCGAGCAGCGAACCGAGATTGATGACCGCCATCCGACGGCGGACATGCGGCGAATACCCTCGCGTGCCGCTTGCGGCCACCAGCCGCAGCAAGGCCATCGGCTGCCATGATGCCCCGGCCCGGTAGCCGCGCGGGGCTGAGATGTGAAATTCCTGCGTCGACACGACCTGTCCCGCTTTGCGGTTGTGACTGCTGAATGGTACATCCGCCGGACAAGGGCAACCGTTTAATCGCCGGTGGCTCTACGCGTTGTGACCTGTGGCTGCTCCCTTGACACGCCCGGACATCACTCCGAACCCGTCGATGATCGCTTCCTGATTCTCCATCCGGGTGATCTCGAGCTGCACTTCATGCAGCGCGCCGATCAGTTGGCCGATTCGCTCGGCATCCTCTACCTCGGTGGCCTCAGCCACTTCGCGTTCCAGTTCGATGCGCTGGCGTCTCAGCGCCTTGGTGCGCTTGTGGAGCGAAAGTGCCTGGCGATAGCCCTCGCCCGCATCCTCGGCGGCCGCGATCTCGGTCGCGGTCCACAGGCGCGCATTGCGGATCTGCTGGTCGAGGCTCTTGATCAAGGCGCCATGACCCTGCTGTTCCAGGCGGGCAAGCAAGACCTCCCGGGTGAGCTGGGCTCCAGTGCCGGCGGCAATCGTCAGAAGTGAGGACCACAGCTTCTGCAGCGCGCGGTTCTCGTAGTCGATCGAGGCGATTTCGTCGTAATCGTCCTGGAGCAATTGCGGATGGTTGACGATGGTCAGCGCCAAAACGCTTTCGCGAAGCGCCGGCTGGTCCTGATGCCCCTTGACGAGCCCGGATCGCGCCAGACGGTCGGAGACCGCACCGCCGCCGCCGGCTGAGGGCCCTGGCGCCCGACCGCCGAACCGCCCCTTCCCCTCCGCTCCGCCACGGCCACCACCGCCACCGCGATTGCCCGGCTCGAAACTGCCGCGACGCTCGTTGCGCGCCGCCTGGTTCGGCTGGAAGAAGGCATTCAGCCGGTCCCGGACATCCTGTTGATAGTGACGCCGCACATTCTCGTCGGCGATCACGGCAACCACCTGCTTCATTCGCGCCTCAAGCTCGGCGCGCTTTTCCGGCGTGTCGAACTGCCCGCCGCCCGCCTCGCGCACCCACAGCATCTCCGCGAGCGGCCTGGCCTCCGACAGCACCTTGTCGAACGGCGCGCGTCCATCCTGCTTGACGAGATCATCCGGATCCTTGCCGTCCGGCAGCATGGCGAAGCGGACCGACCGGCCCGGCTTCAGATGCGGTAGCGCCAGGTCGACGGCACGGAACGCCGCGCGCTGACCGGCACCGTCGCCGTCGAAGCAAAGCACCGGCACCGGCGTCATCTTCCACATCAGGTCGAGCTGGTTTTCGGTGAGCGCCGTGCCGAGCGGCGCAACGGCGTTCTCGATGCCGGCCTGGTGGAGCGCGATGACATCCATGTAGCCTTCGACCGCGATGATCGTATCGGCGCCGGCGGCGCCCTGGAGCGCGCGACGGGCGCGGGAGAAATTGAAGAGCACATTGCCCTTGTGAAAGAGCTCGGTCTCCGGCGAGTTCATGTATTTCGCCATGGCATCGGGCGCCATCGCGCGGCCGCCAAAGGCGATCACCTTGTCGCGCGACGACAGGATCGGGAACATGATGCGGTCGCGGAAATAGTCGTAGGACACGGGAATGTCGCTCCCGTGCCGCACCAGACCACAGGCCTCGATCTGCTCCCTGGGCACGCCCTTGGCCGCCAGATATTCCTTGAGAGCGTTGCGGCTTTCGGGCGCATAGCCGAGCCGGAAGGTCTCGATCGTGCGACCGGAGAGGCCACGTTCGCGCAGATAGGCCCGTGCTCTCGCGCCGCTCGCCGTCTGCAACTGGTCCTGGAAGAACTGCGTCGCCATTTCCATGACGTCCTGCAGCGTGGTGCGCTCCTTCTCGCGCCGCTCGGCCTGCGGATCGGCCTTGGGCATGGCAATGCCCGCCATGTCGGCGATCTGCTGCACCGCCTCGGGAAAGCTCAGTCCCTCGAGATCGGTCAGAAAGCGGAAATGGTCGCCCGAGACGCCGCAGCCGAAACAATGGTAGCGGCCCTTGCGGTCCTCGCAGTGAAAGCTCGGGCTCTTTTCGCCATGGAACGGACAGCAGGCCCAATAGTCCCCGCGCGACACATTGGTTTTCTTCCGATCCCACGCCACGCGCCGACCGACCACGGCCGAAATCGGCACGCGGTCGCGTATCTCGTCGAGAAAGTCGTTGGAAAAGCGCATGTCGGCCCCTTGGTCGTTCCCTTCATATAGGCGGGCGCCCCGGCAAGCGCCAAGGGTTTTGCCGCTTGCACCCGCTATTCACAGCCTTGACCGAAATGACAGGTGTATATACATTGCAGAAACTGGACATGACCGGTCGCGCCTGAATTCAATCGCCCCAGAGAATCGCCAATGCAATCGGAATTGGCTCCCGTCTTCGCGACCTTCGAATGGGACGAGAACAAGCGGCATGCCGATTTGCTGAAGCACGGCATTTGATTTCATCCGCGCGGCTTCAGCGCTGCAAAGACCGCACGTGAAGATAACGTCGAACAGAGATGGAGAAGCTCGTACCCTTGCCATTTGTCCCGACACGCACAAGCTGATCGCCGTTGTCTACACGATGAGAGGCGAAGCATGTCGGATCATCTCGGCCAGAGCGGCGCGGAAAGATGAGCAAAGATCGTATCGTCAGATATTCGGCTGAGGAGATCGAGGAGAAGATCGCCCGCGGTGAAAGCAAAACCGACTGGGCCCGCGTCGATGCTATGACCGACGAGGACATCGAGCGCGCCATGCGCGACGACCCCGACTGGCAGGACTTCATCGACATCGACTGGTCCAAGGCCGTGATGGTGATTCCGCAGAAGAAGAAGGCGATCTCGATCCGGCTGGACGAGGATATCGTCGACTTCTTCCAGGCGTCCGGCAAGGGCTACCAGACCCGCATCAATGCGGTGCTGCGCCATTTCATCACCGAGCAGAAGCGCAAGAAGGGCTGAAACGCAAAACTCCGCCCGAAGGCGGAGTTCCGGTCGTCCATTGCGAAGCGATCGTTACTTCAGCAGATCCTTCACCAGGCCGGAAGCCTTGGCGAAGTCGATCTGGCCGGGATAACGCTCCTTCAGCGTGTTCATGCACTTGCCCATGTCGCGCAGTCCTTGCGCCCCGGTTTCGGTGATGACCGAAGCGCAAAGCTCGCGCACCTTTTCCTCGGGCAGCTGCTCCGGCATGAAGCTCTTGATGATGCAGATTTCCTGGCGCTCCTGCTCGGCGAGCTCGGGCCGGCCGTTATCGGCGTAGATTTGCGCCGATTCGTCGCGCTGCTTGATCATCTTCATCAGGATCTGCATGATTTCGTCGTCGGTGACCGGATCCTTGCCGACACCGCGATTGGCAATGTCGCGATCCTTGATCGCGGTCTGGATCAGCCGCACGGTCGAGGTACGGCGCACGTCCTTCGCTTTCAGCGATTCCTTCATAACGTCGGTAAGCCTGTCGCGCATCATCTCTTCAATCTCCATGGAACAGCCGGCCTGCGGGCTTCGCCAATTGTGGCTTTTCCTTGTCATTTCGGCCGGACTCATACCCAGCCCTGCCGCACTGCGCAAATCAATTAGACATCCCATTGAAATACATGGGCCTAAATTCCACGCTTTCCACAGCAACGAATTGACCTTGCGGATCGATCCGTCTATTTTCCGGCACCTGCACGAAATTGTCATCAGGGGAAAAGCGCGCGCTTTGCTGCGCGACCTTGATCTGCGATCATAAATGGCGCGTGACCTCCGGTTCTTCAAGGGATCGGTGGTCCCGGCCGGACAAGGAACGAACATGACCTCGACAGCCCCCTGGACCACCCGCAAGCCGACCGCGCTCCTCGTCCTCGCCGACGGCACCGTCATCGAAGGCCACGGGATCGGTGCCACCGGCAAGGTCCAGGCCGAAGTCTGCTTCAACACGGCGCTGACCGGCTATGAGGAAATCCTCACCGACCCGTCCTATCTCGGCCAAATCGTCACCTTCACCTTCCCGCATATCGGCAATGTCGGCACCAATGACGAGGACATCGAGGACCTGACGCCGGCGGCACGGCACGGCGCGGTCGGCGTGATCTTCAAGGCCGACATCACCGAGCCCTCGAACTATCGCGCGGCAAAGCATCTCGACGCCTGGCTGAAGGCTCGCGGCATCATCGGCCTGTGCGGCGTCGACACCCGCGCGCTCACCGCCTGGATCCGCGAGCACGGCGCGCCGAACGCGGTGATCGCCCACGACCCGAACGGCGTCTTCGACGTCGATCAGCTGAAGGCCGACGCCAAGGCCTGGAGCGGCCTTGTCGGCCTCGATCTCGCCAAGGTCGCGACCTCCGGGCAGTCCTCCGTCTGGGACGAGAAGCCGTGGGTGTGGAACGAAGGTTATTCGACGCTCGGCGCGGCGGATGCCAAGTATCACGTCGTCTGCGTCGACTTCGGCGTCAAGCGCAACATCCTGCGCCTGTTTGCCGGCCTCGACTGCAAGGTGACGGTCGTTCCCGCATCGACCAGCGCCGAAGACATCCTCGCCCTCAATCCGGACGGCATCTTCCTGTCGAACGGCCCGGGCGATCCGGCCGCCACCGGCGAATATGCCGTTCCGGTGATCCAGAACCTCATCAAGGCCGACAAGCCGCTGTTCGGCATCTGCCTCGGCCATCAGATGCTGGGCCTGGCGCTCGGCGGAAAGACCGAGAAGATGCACCAGGGCCACCACGGCGCCAATCATCCGGTCAAGGACTTCACCACCGGCAAGGTCGAGATCGTCTCGATGAACCATGGCTTCGCGGTCGATTCGAAGTCGCTGCCGCAAGGCGTTGAGGAGACTCACGTTTCGCTGTTCGACGGTTCGAACTGCGGCCTGCGCCTCGCCGGTAAGCCGGTCTTTTCGGTGCAGCACCACCCGGAGGCCTCGCCCGGCCCGCAGGACAGCCACTATCTCTTCCGCCGCTTCATCAACATGGTGCGCGAGACGAAGGGTGAGCCGGCGCTGGCAGAGCGCTGATCCGACTCTCACATTAGAAATCGAAGATGCGGCCCGGTCAGACCCGGGCCGTTCTCATTTCAAAGCGAACTCTCTGAAAGAAGCGCAGGCACAGCAACACGGCCGCGCTCATCAGGCCGATCAGGAATCCGATCCAGATGCCGATCCCGCCGAAGCCGAACGGAAAGGCCATCACCCAGGCAAGGAAGAAGCCGATCGGCCAGTAGGAGACCAACGCCATCACCATGGGGATCCGGGCGTCCTTCAGCCCCCTGAGCAGGCCGCTGGCGATCGCCTGCAGGCCGTCCACCAGCTGGAAGATGCCGGCAATGACGACGAGCGGGGCGGCAAAATCGAGGACGGCCGCCGCCTCGGGCGTGCTCGCATTGATGAAGGCGCTGCTGAGTGCCCGCGGCAACAGGGAGAAGGTCAGTCCGCCAGCAACCGCCATCACGCTGGCGATCGCCAGCACGGCGTAGGCGGCCCGCAACAGGTCGGCATAGTTGCCCCGTCCATGCGCAACCCCGATCCGCACCGTCGCGGCCTGCGACAATCCGAGCGGGATCATGAAGGCGATCGAGGCGAGCTGCAGCGCGATACCGTGGGCAGCAAGCTCGATCGTACCGATCTTGCCCATCATCAGCGAGGCGGCGGTGAACAGGCTGACCTCCGCCAGAACCGTGACGCTGATCGGCAGCCCAAGATGCACCACTTCCCACAGCGCGTGCCAGTCCGGCCGCCAGAAGCGGACGAACAGCTCGTAGCGGCGCGTCTCCGGGCGTGTCTGGATATAGGCGACCATGAACAGGAAGCTCGCCGTCTGGACGATCACCGCGACGATGGCCGCGCCGATCATACCGAGCCGCGGCAGGCCGAAATGGCCAAGCACCAGCGAATAGGCAAGCACCGCGTTCATCAGGAGCACGGCGACCGTGACATAGAGGATGATCCCCGCTCGGCCGATCGCGCTGACGAGGGCGCGAAGAACGGCGAAGAGCAGGGCCGGCAAAAGGCCGAACTGCACGATCATCACATAGTCGGCGGCAAGCGCCGCGACCTCGGGTTTCTGTCCGAGCATCAGGAGGATCGCCTCGGCATTGAAGAACAGCGGCGCGGTCAAGAGGGTGTAGCCGATCGAAACCCACATACCCATGCGGATCGCCCGCCGGACGGAAACGACGTCGCCTCGGCCAAAGGCCTGCGCCACCATCGGCACCACGGCAATGGAGAAACCCGACCCGAAGATGAAGATCGTAAAGAAGAACTGGCCCGACAGGACCATAGCCGCCAGCGACTGCGCGCCGAGCTGTCCGACGATGACCACGTCCGTGGTGTGGATGCCGAGCTGTGCGAGCTGCGCGCCGATCAACGGGATGCCGAGCGCCAGCGTCGCGCGAATGTGCGAGGCCCAGCTTTTGGCCTGACTGCCTGATCCGACGGGTGCAAAATGGCGAGACATGATACGATCCAAGACGAAAAAAGCCGCTTCCAGAGATTGCTGGCGAGCGGCGTGTAGACCCTGGATAGAAGAAAGCCGCCGCGGGAGCAAGCCGCAGCGGCTTAGTGCAGAAAATATCGTCGATCGATCACAAAGCCTTATGGAAGCTGAAAAGACGCCTCAGATCGAGCCGGAAAACGTGTCGCAGGACGAGACTTCGCCACTTTCAAAGCCGCGCTTGAACCATTTCGCCCGCTGCGCCGAGGTACCATGGTTGAAGCTGTCGGGCACGACATAGCCCTGGCTGCGCTTCTGCAGCGTGTCGTCGCCGATCTGGTGGGCGGCATTGAGCGCCTCTTCGAGGTCACCGGCCTCGAGCAGGCCCTTCTGTTCGGTATAGCTCGCCCAGATCCCGGCATAGCAATCGGCCTGCAATTCGACGCGCACCGACATCTGGTTTGCTTCGACTTCGCTCATCTGCTGGCGCAGCTGGTTGAACTTCGGAAGCACGCCCGTCAGGTTCTGCACGTGATGGCCGATCTCATGGGCAATGACATAGGCTTCGGCAAAGTCGCCTGACGCGCCGAACTGCTGCTGCAACTGCGTGAAGAATTCGGTGTCCAGGTAAACCTTGCGGTCGCCCGGGCAATAGAACGGCCCGGTCGCCGACGATGCAAAGCCGCAAGCGGAGCTGACCTGGCCGGAGAACAGCACGAGCGTCGGCTCGGCATAGGTCTGGCCTTCCGACTGGAAGATGCCGTTCCAGGTGTCCTCGGTCTCGGCAAGCACGGTGCGGACGAAGGCTGTCATCTCGTCGGCTGCGGGAGTGGTCGGGCGCTCGCCCGTCGACTGCTCATAACCGGACGGCGGCGCCGTGCCCTCGCCCAGCATCTGCAGCATGTCGATGCCCATCATCTTGAGCACGAAGTAGATGACCACGAGAAAAATGATCGTGCCAATGCTCAAACCGCCGCCTCGGCGGCCGCTGCCCATCGGGATCTGGATGCCGGAACGGCCGAACGGATTGCGACCCATTCCGCCGCGGCCGACGGACGTGCCGCGCCGATCCTCGATATTGTCCGACTGACGCCGACCCTTCCATTCCATGATGCGGTTCCTCTCCGTCACATATGCCTGCGGCTTGAAACACTTCATAAAGCAAAGCGTTCCGACCGGCCATGGAAATTAGAGGCGGCCTGACCGACCGACCCGCCCAGAGCTCAGCTCGCGGCGTAGTCATAGGCCCCGCCGCGTTCCAGCGCGCGCCGGTATGCCGGCCGGGCGCGGATCGCCGCGAGATAGCGGCGGATCGCCGGCGCAGTCTGCTCTTTCGCCCCATCGATGCGCGACATCGCGGCCTCGATCGGAAAGCTCATGGCGATGTCGGCCGCGGAAAAGGCAGCACCGGCGAAGTATCCGTCCCGGCCAAGTTCGCTTTCCCAGAAGGCAACGTGATCCTGGAGTTGCGGATCGAGGAACTTGGCGCCCACGCCCTTGGCGATCAGCGAAGCGATCGGTCGCAACAACAGCGGCACCTGGCTCGGCAGCTTCGAGAAGATCAGCTTCATGACCAGCAGCGGCATGGCCGATCCCTCGGCATAGTGCAGGAAATAGCTGTAACGCAGCCGCTCGTCGGTTCCCGCTGGCGGGCGCAGCGCATCCCCGCCATAGGTTTCGATCAGGTATTCGATGATCGCGCCGCTTTCCGCGATCACCCTGCCGTCATCTTCGATCACCGGCGACTTGCCGAGCGGATGGACAGCCTTGAGGCTTTCCGGCGCCCGCATGTCGCCTCCACGTCGATAGACATTGATGTCGTAAGGAACGCCGAGTTCTTCGAGCAGCCAGAGGATGCGATGGGCGCGGGAATTTTCGAGATAGTGAACAATGATCATCGGCGGCTCCATGGGAAAGCCCGGCAATCACGCCGGGCGTCATGCAACCACTACGCTTTCGCCGTCCCGGTGGTTTCACGACCCGGGCGTTTCCCAAAGATCCACCGGCCTTATACCGGCGGGCGTCGATCCTTCCAGGGCCGCGCCCGCTCCAGTTCGCCGGCGAGGTTGAACAGGGTCTCCTCGTCGGCAAAGCGGCCGACGAAGTGCATGCCGATCGGCAGTCCCTCCGGCGACCAGTTGAGCGGCACCGACATGGCCGGCTGGCCGGTGACGTTGAACACCGGGGTCCAGGGGATGAATTCGAAGGTCTGCGCGGCGAGCTGGTCGGCAATGCCGAGCTTCTTCAGCAGCGACCCGCCATGGATATGCCCCATGAAGCGGATCAGCTTCTTCTCGATCGGTTTCGGCTGGAGCGCGCCGATCTTGACCGGCAGGCTGGAGAGAACCGGCGTCATCAGCACGTCGTGGGTCTCGAAGAAGCCGAGCACCGATCGTGCCGAAAGCTTCAGGTAGCGCAGCGCCGCGGCCAGTTCTGCGGCGGAGAAGGCCTGGCCGAGCAGACCGAGGCCGAAGGACGACGCATCGAAATCCTGAGGCCGCACCCGGACACCGCTCAACTCGGCGATAAACTCGATGTCGGCCCGCAGTTCGGCGGCCAGAACCGTCAGGAAGGCGAGCGAGAACCGCTCGCGCTCGACCGGGGGTGCCGCCTCCACCACCTCGTGCCCCAGTTCTTCAAGCAGGCGGACCGTCTCGGCGAAGGCCGCGCGAACCTCCGGGGCGACCGCCTTGCCGAGCATCGGTTCGCAGGACACCGCGATCCGCAGCCGCTTCGGCGCGCGTCCAACTGCCTCGAGCCACGATCCGCGAAACTCCGGCAGCGGATGCGGATTGCCGATGTCGGACCCATGGGTGGCGTCGAGCATGGCGGCGGAATCGCGCACCGACCGGGTCAGCACATGCTCGCCGGCAAAGCCGGACCAGGCCTCGCCGATAAAGGGGCCGACAGGGGTTCTTCCGCGTGTCGGCTTCATCCCGAACAGTCCGCAGGCCGAGGCAGGGATGCGGATCGAGCCGCCGCCGTCGCCGCCGGAGGCGAGCGGCACCATGCCCGAAGCAACCGCCGCCGCCGAACCGCCGGACGAACCGCCCGGCGTTCGCGTCAGGTCCCAGGGATTGCAGGTCGGGCCAAAAGTCTCCGGCTCTGTATAGGGCGTCAGCCCGAATTCCGGCGTATTGGTCTTGCCGAGAATGATAAGGCCGGCCCGCTTCCAGCGCGTCACCAATTCGTTGTCGCCGGAGGCCGGGATCTTGGCCCAGAGCCGGTTGCCTTGCGAGGTCGGAATGCCGTCGACCTGCGACAGCAGGTCCTTCAGCAGGAAGGGCACGCCGGCAAACGGTCCGTCGCCGATAGGCCCCGCAGCAGCGCGCCGCGCCTCGTCGAACATCGGCCGGATCACGGCATTGAGCGTTGGGTTCAGCCTTTCAATCGCAGCGATTGCGGTTTCGACAAGCTCGGGCGCACTCACCTCGCCGCGCCGCACGAGTCCGGCCAGAGCAAGGCCGTCAAATTCCCTGTAGTCTTCGAGCACGTCTTCCCCTTCCCTCGGCATCCCCCGAGCGACAGTAGCATGGCGCCACCCCATGGCAATGCAGCCGTCCGCAACAACGCTCACACCTGAGATCCGGCTTTGCCGCGCCCCGGAAGATTCCTGTCGGAATCGTCAATTTCGGGGTTCCGCTTCGATCAACATTTCCCTATAAGCCGCTTCTAGCCTTCAAAGACCCTGTTTGCGCCCGGCCGGTGAAATCATCACCCTGGCCGGCTTTTCGCGCAGCCTGAAAAGCGGAATGTGACCATGCCCAAGCGCCAAGATATCAAGTCCATCCTCATCATCGGCGCGGGGCCGATTGTCATCGGCCAGGCTTGCGAATTCGACTATTCGGGCACGCAGGCCGTCAAGGCGTTGAAGGAGGAAGGCTACCGGGTCATCCTGGTCAATTCCAATCCCGCGACCATCATGACCGATCCGGGTCTGGCCGACGCAACTTACGTCGAGCCGATCACCCCCGAAGTCGTCGCCAAGATCATCGCCAAGGAGCGTCCGGACGCGCTGCTGCCTACCATGGGCGGCCAGACGGCGCTCAACACCGCACTCTCCCTGAAACGCATGGGCGTGCTTGACCGCTACAATGTCGAGATGATCGGCGCCAAGCCGGCGGCCATCGACAAGGCCGAGGACCGCGCACTGTTCCGCGAGGCCATGGCCAAGATTGGCCTCGAAACGCCGAAGTCAATGCTGGCCAATGCCACCGACATCAAGGACGCCGACCGCAAGACCCACGAGGCAGCCCGCAACGATCTCAAGGCCCGCCTGTCCGGCGCAGAACTCGACAAGGCGCTTGACGAGCTGGAAAACCAGTGGAACCTCGGCGAAAGCGACCGCAAGCAGCGCTACATGAGCCATGCCATGGCAATCGCCGCCCAGGCGCTCGACGTCGTCGGCCTTCCGGCGATCATCCGTCCGTCCTTCACCATGGGCGGCACCGGCGGCGGCATTGCCTACAACCGCTCGGAATTCTTCGAGATCATCGGCTCGGGCCTCGACGCCTCGCCGACCACCGAAGTGCTGATCGAAGAGTCGGTGCTCGGCTGGAAGGAATATGAAATGGAAGTCGTCCGCGACAAGGCGGACAACTGCATCATCATCTGCTCGATCGAGAACATCGATCCCATGGGCGTGCACACGGGCGATAGTATCACGGTCGCGCCGGCGCTGACCTTGACCGACAAGGAATACCAGATGATGCGCAACGCCTCGATCGCGGTTCTGCGCGAGATCGGGGTCGAGACCGGCGGCTCGAACGTGCAGTTCGCCGTCAACCCGAAGGACGGCCGCCTCGTCGTCATCGAAATGAACCCGCGCGTGTCGCGCTCGTCGGCACTCGCATCGAAGGCCACCGGCTTCCCGATCGCCCGGGTCGCCGCCAAGCTCGCCGTCGGCTACACGCTGGACGAACTGGAAAACGATATCACCGGCGGCGCCACCCCGGCCTCGTTCGAACCGTCGATCGACTATGTCGTCACCAAGATCCCGCGTTTCGCCTTCGAGAAATTCCCCGGTGCCGAGCCGACGCTGACCACCGCGATGAAGTCGGTCGGTGAGGTCATGGCCATCGGCCGCACCTTTGCCGAGAGCCTGCAAAAGGCGCTGCGCGGGCTTGAGACCGGCCTGACCGGCCTCGACGAGATCGAGATCCCCGGCCTTGGCGAGAGCGACGACAAGAACGCCATCCGCGCCGCGATCGGCACGCCGACGCCCGATCGCCTGCGCATGGTCGCCCAGGCGCTGCGCCTCGGCATGTCGCCGGAAGAGGTTCACGAGGGCTGCAAGATCGACCCGTGGTTCATCGCCCAGCTGAAGGCGATCACCGACATGGAAGCGCGCATCCGCGAGCACGGCCTGCCGGAAGACGCCGAGAACCTGCGCATGCTGAAGGCCATGGGCTTCTCCGACGCCCGGCTTGCCAGCCTCACCGGCAAGCGCCCGAAGGAAGTGGCCGAAATCCGCAACGCGCTCAACGTACGTCCGGTGTTCAAGCGCATCGATACCTGCGCCGCCGAATTCGCCTCGCCGACCGCCTACATGTACTCGACTTATGAAACGCCCTTCGTCGGCGAGCTTCGCTCGGAGGCTCAAGTCTCCGACCGGAAGAAAGTCGTGATCCTCGGCGGCGGTCCGAACCGCATCGGCCAGGGCATCGAGTTCGACTATTGCTGCTGCCATGCCGCCTTCGCACTGAAGGATGCCGGCTTTGAAGCGATCATGGTCAATTGCAACCCGGAAACCGTCTCGACCGACTACGACACCTCGGATCGCCTTTATTTCGAGCCTCTGACGGCGGAAGACGTAATCGAAATCATGCGTGCCGAACAGGAAAAGGGCGAACTGGTCGGTGTCATCGTCCAGTTCGGCGGTCAGACCCCGCTGAAGCTCGCGGAAGCGCTGGAAAAGAACGGCATCCCGATCCTCGGCACGGCGCCGGACATGATCGACCTCGCCGAAGACCGCGACCGCTTCCAGAAGCTTCTGATGAAGCTCGACCTCAACCAGCCGAACAACGGCATCGCCTATTCGGTCGAGCAGGCCCGCCTGGTCGCCTCCGAGATCGGCTTCCCGCTGGTCGTGCGCCCGTCCTACGTGCTCGGCGGCCGCGCCATGCAGATCATTCACGACGAAAGCATGCTGCAGAGCTACCTGCTCGACACGGTTCCGGGCCTTGTTCCCGAAGACATCAAGCAGCGCTATCCGAACGACAAGACCGGCCAGATCAACACCCTGCTCGGCAAGAACCCGCTGCTGTTCGACAGCTACCTGACCAATGCCATCGAAGTCGATGTCGATGCGCTGTGCGACGGCACCGACGTCTTCGTCTCCGGCATCATGGAGCATATCGAGGAAGCCGGCATCCATTCGGGCGACTCGGCCTGCTCGCTGCCGTCCCGCTCGCTCTCCAAGGAGACCCTCGACGAACTGGAACGCCAGACCAAGGCCATGGCCAAGGCGCTGAACGTCGGTGGCCTGATGAACGTGCAGTATGCCATCAAGGACGGCGTGATCTACGTTCTCGAAGTCAACCCGCGCGCCTCGCGCACCGTGCCCTTCGTCGCCAAGACCATCGGCGCGCCGATCGCCAAGATCGCCGCCCGCATCATGACCGGCGAAAAGCTCGATGCGGCGATTGCCGCCTATGGCGCCAAGCCCGATCCGCGCAACCTCAAGCACATCGCCGTCAAGGAAGCCGTCTTCCCGTTCGCCCGCTTCCCCGGCGTCGACACGCTACTCGGCCCGGAAATGCGCTCGACCGGCGAGGTCATCGGCCTCGACACCGATTTTGCCCTGGCCTTTGCCAAGAGCCAGCTCGGCGCCGGCGTCGAACTGCCGCGTGACGGAACGGTCTTCGTCTCGGTCCGCGACGAGGACAAGGTCCGCGTCCTGCCCGCCATCAAGCTCCTGACCGAAATCGGCTTCAAGGTCATGGCGACCGGCGGCACCCAGCGCTTCCTCGCCGAACAGGGCATCGAGGCGATCAAGATCAACAAGGTTCTGGAAGGCCGCCCGCATATCGAGGACGCCATCCGCAACCGGCAGGTCCAGCTGGTGATCAACACGACGGACAGCAACAAGGCGATCTCGGATTCCAAGTCGCTGCGCCGCGCCGCCCTGATGCAGAAGGTGCCCTACTACACCACCATGGCCGGCGCACTCGCCGCGGCGGAAGCCATCCAGGCGCTGAAGAAGGGCCAGCTCGAAGTTCGCCCGCTGCAGAGCTATTTCTGAGGGGAACGATGAACAAGCCGCTCCGTTTCACCGCCCATTCGCAGACGGTGATAGTGGAGCGGCAGCTCGATACGGCTTGGATCGAGCGGACCTTGCGTGAACCGGACTGGCGGGAAGCAGGCCCTTCCGGACCACCAACGGAAAGACGCTACCAGCGCATCCCGGAATGCGCCGGTCGGTTTTGCGGGCAATCGGCTAGAAAGACGAAGAAGAAGTCCGTATCATCACGGCGTTCCTCGATCGAAAAGCACCAAAATGATTGAGAAGACAGAAATCCTCAACGACCGCCTCTTCGGCGTCGACCCGGCAACCCTGTTCGACGCCTTTGCCGATCCGGCCAAGCTCGCCGCTTGGTGGGGTCCGGACGGCTTCACCAACGAGATCCATGAGTTCGACCTCAAGCCCGGCGGCCGCTGGGTGATCCTGATGAGAACCGAGGAAGGGGCGGAATTCCTCAACCATTCCACCTTCCAGGAGGTCGTAGCGCCCGAGCGCATCGTCTTCCTGCACCACGACCCGATCCATGTCTTCACGCTGGAAATGGATTTCCAGCCGGAGAATGGCGGCACCCGGCTGTCCTGGCGCATGCTGATGGAGCCGAACGAGGAGAATATCCAGTTCAAGCAGTTCATCGCCTACGCCAACGAGCAGAACTTCGACAGGCTGGAGAGGGTCCTGGGGCTGTCCACGGTTTCAAGCGGCTGATCGTCTCCGCCGCCCTGCATGTGACGTCGCCGGCGATCATCGCGACCGGCCGTACATGTGCCGAAGCGTTCCGGCGTTCAGGTCAACGACCGCAAGCTCGACCTAAAATTGCAGAGACGGCATGCCTGTGATAGCCTTCGTCGGTCACGATGACGGGGCAGACCATGGGCAAGAACATCGTTCTTCTGTTCGACGGAACCTCGAACGAGATCGCCGCCGACCGCACCAATATCCTGCGCCTATTCGGCACGCTCAGGCGCACCGACGAACAGATCGTCTACTATGATCCCGGCGTCGGCACCTTCGGCGCGGACAACGCCTGGTCGCGCGGTTGGCGCAAGACGGTCGAGATCTGGGGCCTGGCCACCGGCTGGGGCATCGACGCCAACGTCAAGCAGGCCTATCGCTTCATCGTCGAGAACTACCAGGCCGCGCCGCGGGACAAGAAAGGCAAGAGGATCGGCGAGGACGACCGCCTCTATCTCTTCGGCTTCAGCCGCGGCGCCTATACGGCGCGGGTTCTCGCCGGCTTCATTCACAGCCTCGGCCTGATCCGTCCGGAGCAACTCAACCTGATCGACTATGCCTACCGGACCTACAAGGGCATTTCCGACCACAAGGCGCCGCCCGTCGACAGTTCCGGAAGCGGCGATGACGAAGGACGATCAGCCTTTGCCGACATGCGCATCTACGAGCGCACGTTGAAAGGCCATCGTCCAGCGATCGAACTGCTCGGCCTGTTCGACACCGTCGCCTCGGTCATCGAATCCGGCAAGATCGGCCTGACGCTGAAGACCCATCCCTTCACCCACCGCAATCCAAGCGTCCGGGCCGTCCGTCATGCCGTGGCAATCGACGAGCGGCGCACCATGTTCCGGCCGGAGCCCTGGACGCCGGACCAGCCGTTCTGGGGCAGCCCTTTCCCGCCGAAGGACCGGCCGGCGGTGCCGCAGGACATAAAGGAAGTCTGGTTCACCGGCGTGCACGGTGATGTCGGCGGTGGGTCGCCGGAACAGGAAAGCGCCCTGATCAAGGTGCCGCTGGCCTGGATGATCGAGGAGACAAAGCCCATGGGGCTCGACTATTCGACCCGCACCGTCAACGAGATCGTTCTCGGCAAGAATGACAAGAAGACCTACGTCAAACCGGATGCGATGGCGCAGCCGCAGGATTCGATGAACCTCGCCTGGCGCGCAGTCGAAATGCTGCCGCGGCGTGTTCCGTCCTCCTCGTGGCGTCGCGGCGGCAAGGGCGGCGGGATCTATCTGCCGCTGTCCGATCCGCGATTCATCCCGCAGGATGCCCTCATCCACCAGTCGGTGATCGACCGACTGAACGGAGCGCCGGCCGGCGGCCCCTATCGCCCCGTAAATCTTCCCAGCCGGTACAGGGTCGAAGCCTGGGGAGCAATTTTCAACGTGGCGTCGGAACCCTCGGCCGGAGGGCAGAATTAAATCTCTGGAAATTGCGACAACCAATCTGCTATAGTTTGCAGATCGTTGATTTGAACTGGTTCCGGGGCTTCGCTTCGGGACCTGTTTTCTTTTATGTCCAGCGCCATGCGGGCATGAAATGCGAAGGAAGATGACATGGTTGAAAAGGTACCGATGACTCAGAGCGGCTTTGTCAAGCTGAACGAGGAACTGCGTTGGCGCCAGCAGGAAGAACGGCCCCGCATCATCGAGGCGATCGCCGAAGCGCGCGCCCATGGCGACCTTTCCGAAAACGCCGAGTATCACGCCGCCAAGGAAGCCCAGAGCCATAACGAAGGCCGGATCGGCGAACTGGAGGACCTGATCGCCCGTGCCGAGGTCATCGACCTTTCGAAGATGTCCGGCTCCACGATCAAGTTCGGCGCGACCGTCAAGCTGGTCGACGAGGACACGGAAGAGGAAAAGACCTACCAGATCGTCGGCGACCAGGAAGCCGACGTCAAGCAGGGTCGCATCTCCATCTCCTCGCCCATCGCCCGCGCCCTGATCGGCAAGGAAGTCGGCGACAATATCGAGGTCGTCGCCCCCGGCGGCTCCAAGGCCTACGAAATCCTCGCGGTCAACTGGGGCTGATCTGGCCCGGAAGGCTCTGGCCCTTGCCTCCCCTTGACGACATCACGGTGATCGCGCCGCATTTCAAGCGGCGCCTTTCCGGCGTGACCTCGACCGTCGTTCAGCTCATTCCCGAGCAACGACGGCTCGGGCGCGGCATCGTAACACTCGGCCCCGGCCTGCCGGCCGATCTGCCGAAAATGGCCTGGGTGCAATTGCCGGCGCTTTGGCGGCGACCGAAATCCGCGAAGTACCGCGTCTGGCATGCCCGCCGCAACAACGAGATGCTGTTCGGCTGGCTGTTGCGCGACGCCTTACGCATGCCGCTGAAGCTGCTGTTTACCTCGGCGGCGCAGCGGCATCATACCGGCTACACCCGCTGGCTGATTTCGAGGATGGATGCGGTGGTCGCCACCAGCGCCCGCTCCGGCTCCTTCCTCAAGGTGGCGCATAGCGTGATCCGTCACGGCATCGACATCGACCGTTTTCATCCGGGAGAGACCGCCGACGACATCATCGCCGCGACCGGTCTGCCGGGCAAGTATCTGGTCGGCTGCTTCGGCCGCGTCCGCCACCAGAAGGGCACGGACCTCTTCGTCCGCGCCATGATCGAACTTCTGCCCCGCTATCCCGACTGGACCGCGGTGATCAGCGGCCGGATCACGGCCGAGAACCAGGGTTTCGCCGACCAGCTCAAGGCCGACATCGCCAAGGCCGAATTGTCGTCGCGCATCGTCTTTCTCGGCGAGGTGGACGATATCAGGCCCTGGTATCGCCGGCTGACCCTCTATGTCGCGCCGTCGCGCAATGAAGGCTTCGGCCTCACCCCGCTGGAAGCCATGGCGTCGGCCACGGCTTCCGTCGCCAGCGATGCCGGCGCGTATGCGGAGTTGATCGTCGAGGACATCACGGGCAAGGTCGTACCGGCCGGCGTCTACGCGCCCCTGCGCGATGCAATCGCCGGCTATCTTGCGGATCCGGCCGAGGCAATCGAAGCCGGAAGGCGCGGGCGCGCCCATGTGGTGGAGAATTTTGCCCTGGTGCGGGAGGCGTCGGCTCTCGAGACGGTCTATAACGGGCTTCTCGACGACAAATGACGGACAGGGCCATGGGCGACAGGGATTTCATCGTTTGCCGCACCAGCCACATGCGCGGCTTCGTGTCGAGCTTTCAAGGCCGCGTCGCCGCCCTGCCGTCCGACCTGAGGAGCGCGGCGAAGGCGGTCCTGCGTCGAGATGGCGTTGCGGGTCTGCTGCGAACCGTTTCCGGCGACGGCGACCAGGTGATCGCCGAGCTGGCCGAGCGCAATCTCAAACGCCGGCAGATCCGCTTTCGCGCCGTCTTCTCCAACCCGCTGGTCGTCTTCTTCTATCGCCGGGCAACCCGCATCCAGTGCCGACTGATCGCCGCGGCCTTCGCAGGCTGGCTCGATGAGAACCCGAAGGCAATAATCGTCGTGTTCAACGGTTATCTGATGCCGGATTCGATCCTCGCCGCCGTGGCGACACGGCGGAAACGCCAGATGGTATTCCTCGAGAAGGGCTTCTTTCCCGCCACGCTGCAATGCGATCCGCACGGCATCAACCATCAGAGCACCCTGCCGCGCGATGCCGACTTCTATCGTGCCTTCGACCCCACCGAACTGGGCGAAAAGCCCGCCGCATTGGTCAAACGCCAGTCGAAATTGACGGACGACGGCCCGGCCACCCTGCCCGACCGCTATGTCTTCGTTCCCTTTCAGGTGCCGAGCGACATGCAGATCCTGGCACTCTCGCCCTGGATCCGCGACATGCGCCACCTCTATGACGAGATTTTCCGGCTCGCCGAGGCCGAAGGCCAAAGCCATTTCGTCATCAAGGAGCATCCGAGCTTCCCGCTGTCGATCCGCGCCGAAGTGAAGACCCATCCGCGCATCCATTTCGCCAACCACCATGATACCCAGGCGCTGATCGAAGGCGCCGATGCGGTGATCACGGTCAATTCCACGGTCGGCCTTGAATCGGTGCTGCTGGAGAAGAAGGTCATCACCCTCGGGCTTGCCCCCTATGACATCGAGGGATTGGTGCTGGAGGCCGGCAATGCCGCTGAACTCTCGGCAGCTTTTCGCGCGCTCGACACCTGGTCGCCGGACGCGGCGCTGCGCGAACGGGTCATCCGCTACATCCAGAACGTCTTCCTGCTACAGGGCGAACTGAAGAATCCCGATCCCCGCCTGCCGGACATGATCGCCGCCCGCCTTGCCGGCACCGATCGGCACGGTCAGGCCGTCGCAACCTTTGCCGAGGCGAAGCGCGGATCGTAAGGAAAGCCCGCGCCGATCAGCGCGGAGACCGGCGAGAAATTCAGGAGCTCGATATTGTCCTCGGCGCAAACACGACGTGCGAGCGCGAAATGAGCGACGATGCGCCCCGCCGCCCCGGCGATCCCCGACCCTGCCGTATTGCCGGCGGTCTCGTAAAAGCGCGGCTCGCCGGCATTGGTGATGTCGATGCCGAACAGGCCGATGATCCTTGGCCGGCAATAGGCGGCGAACTGAACGGCCGAAACGGCGACCGAGCCGCCCTGGAACACGCCCCGCGACGGATCGCGCGAGAAACCGGCACCCCGACCATCGACCACGGCAAAGTCGAAGACCCCGAGTTCCGCGTCGGAACGCCGCCGCAGCCGGTAGGGCTTGCGCAGATCGTCGATCAGCACCACGCGCTTGTCGGCGAGCCAGGTCCGGTCGTTCTCGCAAATCGCTCGAACCACGCCGACCGAGAAAAGGCAGAGGGTCCCGGCAGCGATCCTGTCCCGCATCAATGGGAAATGGCGCCAGACGAAGCGCTCGTCCTCGACGGCAATCGCCAGTGGCGCGGCGATCGCCTCGCCCATCAGGCTGATGGCGCCGTTGAGCAGGATGGCCTCCCCTGGTCCAACCTTTGAAAAGTCGACGCCGGAGATCGAGGGGCCCGAGCCGACGATATGGACGACCTCATGGGCGGCCGCGCGCAGCACCTCGACGTGAGAGAGACCGCCAACCGGCTGCCCCTTGTAGAGAATGCGCCCCATGTCCTGCGGGCTCTGCGGCTGGTGCAAGACGAGACCCGGCAGCCAGTTCTGTGCATGCGCGAAGCCCTTGCCGAGAAAGATCGTCGCCGCGAGCTTGACGATGGATCGCTTGAGCGGGCGCTCCGATTTCAGTTTCAACACCATTCTCCCGCATCCCGCCCGACCGGAATGTCCCGGCCTTCGCGCCGCCATGGCGCTTGATTGTCCCTCGGCTCTCGGCCTAAATGCCTCAATATTCAAGCATGGCCCGGCAAAACCGGCCGTTTCGGCATACGCGAAAGATCGATCCCTTGCCACTCAAAGCCGTCATATTGAACGATACCCGTGGCGACAATCACTTCGGCTGCATGCGCGTCATGCGCGTCATTGAAGAAAGCCTCAGGTCAAGGGGAATCGATATTGCCGCCACCAGCCTGGTGCGGAACGACTGGACGCGGGACGCCGCCTTTCTTGCGGCGATGAGCCGGGCCGATCTCATTGTCATCAATGGCGAAGGCACGCTTCACCATGGCAGCAGGCAGGGATCGAAACTGCTCGATGTGGCTGACCATCCGGCGCGCGGCAAGACCCCGGTGGCGCTGATCAATGCCGTCTACCAGGACAATCCGTCCACATGGAACGCGCGCCTGTCCCGGATCGACCTGATCTCGACACGCGATTCGTGGAGCGCCGCCGAAGTCGAGAAGGCGATCAGCCGCAAGGTCTGCTTCGTGCCGGACCTGTCACTGGCCGAAGGAGCGGTAACGATGCATTCCACCCGCCCGCGCGACCGCCTGCTGATCGGCGATTCGGTAAATCGCGATATCGGCCGGCAATTGCTGGCCTTTGCCGACCGGCGCAGCGACGCGCGCTATCTGCCGATCCTGACCTCGATCAAGCCACCCAAGCCGCACTATCCGGCACCTTTGCGCGCGCTCCGTCAGGCCTATATCGATCTTCACGCTCGGGCCTTCGGCCTGCGGCATCGTCATGCCGAATTCAATCGTTCGGAAGCAGGATTTCTCGCAAGCCTCGAGACCGGCTATCTGCACCTTACCGGGCGTTTCCACGCTGTGTGTCTTTGCCTGGCAACCGGAACGCCCTTTCTTGCGCTGGAATCGAACTCCTGGAAAATCGCCGCCCTGCTCAACGATTTCGGTCTCGGCAGCGAGCGTATCGTCACCCTCGACGAGGCGAGACGGCGCATCGAGGCGCAGCAGCGCTTCGACTTCACGACGCAGGAACGCGAAATCATCGCGGCCGGCCTCATCGCCGCCCGAGAGGGCGCCCATGACCTCTTCGACCGTCTGCTGGCACTGGCACGGTCCCATCAGGCCGGAGCCGGAACGCGATGAACAATGCCTATGCCCGGATCGTCGACATCCTCGCCCGTGCGCTCGGGGCATCCAGCCTGTCGCTTCACGGCGAGGGAATTGCCGCCCGGCAAATCGCCGACCTGCCGATCGCCTCCGCCCCGCCTGTGGCAGCACCGGTGGAGCCCCCCCTTCTCATATCCGTCAACGAACTGGAGAAGACCGACCCGGCCGCTCTCGACGTCCTGATCGCGAGCCGCAAGGCCGGCGCGACGCACCATATCTTCGTCGTCTCGACCATATTCTCGCTGTCGCTCGATGACGCCGGCGTCAACGTCAATCGCACGATTGAACGCCCGGAATGGTGGCGCAATCAGTTGGCCCGGCATTTCCCCGCGGTCACGCAACTGCCGGAAGTCGAGCCGCACGAGGTTATGTTTTTGAGTTGGACACCGGAACCGGCGGTCAGCCGACGGCTGGACAAGGCGTTGAAGCGGATGAAGCTCGCAAGCCGAATCCGCGCCCTGCCCGGCCGGTTGCTGCAGCCATTGAAGGTCAGGCGTGCCCGCTTCATGTCCGAGCGCCTGCTGACGCATCTGCTCGATGGCAAGTCGGTCGCGCTGGTCGGAAACGCGGTCAGCCTGCGCGACAAGGATCATGGTGCCGCAATCGACGCCAATGACATCGTCATCCGCTGCAATCGCGCGCCGATCATCACCACCCGCTCGCATGGAACGCGCACCGACTGGATCGCCACCAGCATCGACATTCCACAAGAGGTCGCACACATTCGCGAGGCCACGGTCATCCTGTGGATGTCGCCGAAACTGAAGCGCCTGCCATCCTGGCTGTTTCGCTGGCCGCAGGTCTTCATGAACCCGAAGGAGGCCAACCAGCAACTGGCCGGCCGGCTCGGCAGCCGTCCCTCGACCGGGGCCATGGTGATCGATCTTCTGGCGCGGTCCAACTGCCGCAGCGTCGAGCTCTACGGCTTCGACTTCTTCAACGGACTTTCGCTTTCGGGCGTCCATACCCGCGAGACGACTCCGCACGACTTCGGCTCGGAGGAAGTCTGGGTCCGGCAACTGCTCGAAATGGACAGCCGTTTTTCATTGCGGCTTTGACGATACGCCGAACCGCCGGCAGGCGTCAGATCTCCACCAGCCCGGCCTTCTTCACCTGGCGGATCGTCAGCATGGTGCGCACGGTATGCACATGTTCATTCGCCGTCAGCACTTCGATGACGAAATCCTGGAACTTGGTCAGGTTCTCCGCCACGCAATGCAGCAGGAAATCGCTGTCGCCCGAGACCATCCACGCCTGGCGCACCATCGGCCAGCTGTCGGTGGCGGCGGCAAAGGCTTTCAGGTTGCTTTCCGACTGGTGCTTGAGACCGATCATGCAGAAGGCGACCAGGTCGTATCCGAGCTTCGGCGCGTTCAGCATGGCGTGATAGCCCTCGATGATGCCCGCTTCTTCGAGCTTGCGCACCCTTCTCAGGCACGGCGGCGCGGAAATGCCAACGCGCTCGGACAGTTCGACATTGGTCATGCGACCGTCGCTCTGCAATTCACGCAGGATTTTCAGATCAATAGCGTCCAGCTCGGCTCTCAACACGGATCGACCTTTCGTGGAATGGAGATCGATATCTAGCTGAATCGTGCCAATAGGCAAGAATCTGTCCGAGCCGAGCACAAAAATTGCCGCACCCTCCAATGCCTTGTTGGTATTGCAAAGCTGACCTTGAATAAATGCATAGACCGATCATAAATGAACCTTCAAGGAAGCGGCACGCGAGCTTATATCGCCTTTCCCCTCGCCCGCTTTGAAAGGACTTGCCATGACTGCCCGCCACACCAAGGTGCTGATCATCGGTTCCGGCCCGGCCGGATACACCGCCGCGATCTATGCCGCTCGCGCCATGCTGAAACCGGTCCTGATCGCCGGGATGGAACAGGGTGGCCAGCTGATGATCACCACCGATGTCGAGAATTATCCAGGCTTCGCCGACCCGATCCAGGGCCCCTGGCTGATGGAGCAGATGCTCAACCAGGCGACCCATGTCGGGGCCGAGATCGTCAACGACCTGGTGACGGAAGTCGACCTGTCGCGCCGGCCGTTCACCGCCCGCACCGATTCGGGCACGGTATGGACCGCCGACACGCTGATCATTGCCACCGGCGCCAAGGCCAAGTGGCTCGGCATCGAGAGCGAACAGCATTTCCAGGGCTTCGGCGTCTCTGCTTGCGCCACCTGCGACGGCTTCTTCTATCGCAACAAGGACGTCATCGTCATCGGCGGCGGCAATTCGGCGGTGGAGGAAGCACTTTACCTGTCGCATATCTGCAAATCGGTCACGGTCGTGCATCGCCGCGACTCGTTCCGATCGGAGAAAATCCTGCAGGAGCGCCTGTTCGCCAAGGACAATATCCGCGTGATGTGGAACACCGAGGTCGCCGAAATCACCGGTACTCCGGCCAAGCCGCCCATGCCGCCGTCGGTCTCGGGCGTCAGGCTGCGCGACACCCAGAACGGCGCGATCACCGACATGCCGATCGACGGTGTGTTCGTCGCCATCGGCCATGCACCGGCGGTAGAACTGTTCAAGGGCAAGCTCAAGCTGAAAGCCAACGGCTATCTGTGGACCGCGCCCGATTCGACCGCGACGGATGTCGAGGGCGTCTTTGCGGCCGGCGACGTGACCGACGACATCTATCGCCAGGCAATCACCGCCGCCGGCATGGGCTGCATGGCGGCGCTCGAGGCCGAACGCTTCCTGTCTGCCGCACCGGTCCGCGCCGAAGCCGCGGAATAAGCATCATGAGAGGGGGCGGCATGCCGTTGGATTGGGACAAGCTGCGTATTTTCCACGCAGCAGCGGAAGCGGGGTCGTTCACCCACGCAGCCGACAAGCTGCATTTGTCCCAGTCGGCGATCAGCCGCCAGGTCAGCGCGCTCGAGCAGGACATCGGCGTCAAGCTGTTTCACCGGCATGCGCGCGGCCTGATCCTCACCGAACAGGGCGAACTGCTCTATCGCACCGCCCATGACGTGCTGCTGAAGCTCGAAACGGTCAAGATGCAACTGACCGAGACGACGGAAAAGCCGAGCGGCAAGCTCCGCGTGACGACGACCGTCGGCCTGGGCCAGGGCTGGCTCACCGACAAGATCCAGGAGTTTCTCCAGCTCTATCCGGAAATGTCGATCCAGCTGATCCTCGACAACGAGGAACTGGACGTCAACATGCGCCATGCCGACTGTGCCATCCGCCTTCGCCAGCCGCAGCAGTCGGACCTCATCCAGCGCAAGCTGTTCACCGTGCACATGCACGTCTATGCGGCCCCCTCCTATATCAACCGCTACGGCGAACCCCAATCGATCGAGGATCTCGACAACCACCGGATCATCACCTTCGGGGAGCCCGCGCCGGGCTATCTGCTCGACGTCAACTGGCTGGAAGTGGCCGGCCGCACCTCGGACAATCCCCGCCAGCCGCATCTGCAGATCAACAGCCTGACCTCGATCAAGCGCGCCGCGCTGCTGGGGATCGGCATCGCCATGCTCCCCGACTACATCGTCGGTCGCGACCCCGGTCTGCTGCAGTTGGTCACCAGCGCGGATGTGCCGTCGTTCGACACCTATTTCTGCTATCCCGACGAGATGAAGAACGCCGCCAAGCTCAAGGCCTTCCGCGATTTCATCGTGGCCAAGGCCCGCAACTGGAACTTCTGAACGCGCTCGGCAGACCAAAAGGTTAAGGCCTGCGGCAAATGCATGCCTGACATGCATAAAAAAGCATTGTTCACTGCACAAAAAACCACCATATCGCACTCAGCTGATGCACATGGTGGCTTTTTCCTCCCAGTTCCACCGCAGCAGCTGTTCCCCTCTGGAGGTTTTTGACCTTCACACTTCAAAGGGCCCTGGAGCGATCCGGTGGCCCTCTTTTTTTGTCATGAAACGAAGTGCCTGCCGCCGCTTCTGTGGCCGGGCGAAATTTCACGGGAAAACTTGTACCAATATTGGACACTTTTTCATGATCTTTCGCTCACGCGTCCGTTGACGCATCGATTTCCTACCATATGTGCAATGGCATACGCGCACACGGATCACTGCTGATGAACTTGGACGAAACACTCAAAGCGCTTGCACACCCTGCAAGAATTGAAATGCTGAAGTGGCTTAAGGAGCCTGAACGCCATTTTGCCGCCCAGCCCCAGCCTCTGACACTCGGCGTCAGCGCCGGCCAGTTCGAGCGCTGCGGCTTGTCGCAGTCGACTGTCTCGGCACATCTCGCCACGCTGCAGCGGGCCGGCCTGATCTCATCCACCCGGGTCGGCCAGTGGGTTCTTTACCGCCGTAACGAAGATGTCATCGGCGCGTTCTTCGATGCCTTGAATGAGGCTCTGTAACGCCCCAGATGCTTAAGGCCGGCGATCTCCTCCCAATCCGCCGGCCAATCTGGAGATATTCATGACCAGTCTTTTTGATCCGATTAAAATCGGACACCTCACCCTTGCCAACCGCATTGCCATGGCGCCATTGACGCGCAACCGTTCGCCAGGCGCCGTTCCCAACGATCTCAACGTCACCTATTACGAACAGCGCGCCTCGGCCGGCCTGTTGATTTCCGAAGGCACGCCGATCAGCCATCAGGGCCAGGGCTATGCCCAGGTGCCCGGCCTCTATCTTCCGGAATCGATCGATGGCTGGAAGCGCGTCACCTCCGCGGTTCACGCCGCCGGCGGCCATATCGCAGCCCAGCTCTGGCATGTCGGCCGGGTATCGCACACCTCGTTGCAGCCCGAGGGCGGCCAGCCGGTCGCCCCCTCCGCCATCCGCGCGAAGTCCAAGACCTACATCATCAACGAGGACGGCACCGGCGGCTTCGCCGACACCTCCGAGCCCCGGGCCCTCGGCCTCGACGAGATCCCCGGCATCCTTGACGATTACCGCCGCGCAGCCCGCGCCGCGATCGATGCCGGTTTCGACGCCGTCGAGATCCACGCCGCCAACGGCTACCTGATCGACCAGTTTCTGCGCTCGAGTTCCAACGCCCGGACCGACGCCTATGGCGGATCGATCGAGAACCGCGCCCGCTTCGCGATCGAGGTGGTAGAGACCATCGCCAACGAAATCGGCGCCGAGCGCACCGGCATCCGTATCTCCCCGGTCACGCCGGCCAACGACGTGTCCGATCCGGATCCTCAGTCCCTCTTCAACCATCTCGTCGAAAAGCTTGCGGCCCTCGATCTTGCCTTCATCCACGTGATCGAGGGCGCGACAGGCGGCGCGCGCGACAATCTGCCCTTCGATTGGGCGGGCCTGAAGGCCGCCTATCATGCCAAGGGCGGCAAGGCTGCCTGGATGGTCAACAACAGCTATACGCGGGACATGGCGATCGAGGCGGTGGCTTCCGGCCGCGCAGACATGGTGTCCTTCGGCAGGCCGTTCATCGCCAATCCCGACCTGGTGGAGCGGTTCCGACAGAATGCACCCCTGAACGAGCCGGATCGCGCCACCTTCTACGGCGGCGGCGCCGAGGGCTACACGAACTATCCCAAGTTGGCCTGACGTCACCGCCCGCACATATTCAGACATGCAGGAGCCCTGCTGACGACGTCAGCAGGGCTCCCGCCTTTGGCGGCCGCAATCCCGACGGGCCCGAAGCGGATTGACGGAGCGCCTACGGCCGCGTGCCGGAGCATGGCACAGAGCCTCACGCCCGGGGTGCAGACAGAAGCGCAAGGTGTTTGCGACCCTGCCGCTCGTCGCGCGGCGTCTCGAGGCATCCCAGGCCATCGAGCGTGAGGCGAACGGCCTCGTCGATCGGGGTGTGCGGTTCGGCGCCGAGGAAGGACACCAGTCGGGCATTGCTCATCCTCAGCGGCTCGCGCCACAGATAGCGCATCTCCAGCAGCTCGCGGAACAGCGGCACGAAGGGCGAAGCGAGACGCGCCAACCGCCACGGAAACGCCTTGAGCTTCAGGTTTGGCTCGCCGACCGCCCGCCGGATCGCCTCCGCCATCTGCCGGCCATCCTGGTCATAGAAACCATCCATATGGAAGCGAGCGAATAACGGCAGGCGGTCCGACTGTTCGATCAGTTGCACCATGGTCTCGGCCACATCCGGCAGATAGGCCCATTGGTGCCCCACGCCGCTTGCTCCTGGATTGACGATGGCGCCGACTGGCCTGCCGGGCTTTACCAGTCCTTGCGCGAACCAGTTATTGCCGGCACCCGGACCGAAGAAATCTCCCGCCCTGACGATCAGCACGGGAACGCCGTCTGAGGCGGCGGCTTCCAGGCGCCGCTCCAGCTCGACGCGGATCTTGCCTTTCCGCGTCACAGGGTTCTGCGCGCTGTCCTCGACCAGCACCGGGAAGGCATCCGGGCCGAAATTATACAGAGTGCCCGGCATGACGATCCTGGCACCCGACGCCTTGGCCGCGGCGATGGTGTTGTCGATCATCGGCAGGACCAGTTCGCCCCAGTTGCGATAGCCGGGCGGGTTGACCCCGTGGACGATCAGCTGGACGCCCTGCGCCGCCGCGGTCACGTCGGAACGGTTCATGGCATCGCCCTGCGCCCAGCTGTATTGCGGCACCTTGGCCTGCATCTCGTCCGCGCGTCGATGCAATGCGCGCACCTCATATCCGCACTGGTTCAGCTTGGCCGCCATCGCGCCACCGATTCCGCCACTGGCGCCGAGAACCAGTGCGATGGGCCGCATCGCCGTGTCGTGTTTGCGTATCATGAAAATGTCTCCTGGGTTTTCGATGTGGAGATCATCGTCCAGTCTTGAGATATACGAAATTGCCGAATTTTCTTTTCCTGCTATACATTTTTTTATGAACACCGAGCTGAACTGGGACTACTACCGCACATTTCTCGCCGTCCTTCGCGAGGGTTCGCTCTCGGCTGCGGCCCGCAGTCTCGGCCTCACGCAACCGACCGTCGGCCGGCATGTCGATGCGCTGGAGCAGGCGAGCGGCGAGCCGCTCTTCCTGCGCACGCCCAAGGGCCTCCTGCCGACGGAGATCGCCCTGCAGATGCGGCCACATGCCGAGGCGATGGCGGCCACCGCCGCCGCCCTCGATCGCGCCGCCTCAGGCAGTGCCGACGGCGTCTCGGGCACGGTGCGCATCAGCGCCAGCGAAGTGATCGGCATCGAGGTCCTGCCGCCCATTCTGGCAAAGCTGCAGGAGGCGCATCCCGGGCTGACGATCGAGCTCTCTCTGTCCGATGTGGTGGAGGACTTGCTGAACCAGGCGGCTGATATTGCCATCCGCATGATCGAGCCGGCGCAGGATGCGTTGATCTCGCAGCGCATTGGCCGCATCCCGCTCGGCTTCTACGCCCACCGCTGCTATCTCGAAAGGCATGGGATTCCCAAGACCCTCGGGGATCTCGCCAACCATCGCCTGGTCGGCTTCGATCGCCAGCTCGCCTATGTGCGTGCGATTCTAGAAACCAGGCCCGATCTCGCGGATGTCCGTTTTGCCTTCCGCAGCGACAGCAACCTGGCCCAGTTCGCCGCCATACGTGCCGGCGGCGGCATTGGCATCTGCCAGGACGGACTGGCCAGACGCCATCCGGAAATCGTCGCGGTTCTGCCCGGAGCGCCGGCCCTTTTCCTCGATACCTATGTCGTGATGCACGAAAACCTGAAAACCGCGCCGCGCTGTCGCGTCGCCTTCGATGCGCTGGTGGCTGGACTTCGCGACTACATATCGCGATGAGGAGTAATTGATGACCGAACTTACACGCACCGAGCGCGACGCCTCTCGAGGAACCGGCAGCGGCCCGACCGGCGGCTTTGCGCCGCTGGTGCCGGAACTCGACGTCACCAGCATTAAGGCGAGCCTCGCCTTCTGGTGCGGCGGCCTCGGCTTTCGCGTTGCCTACGAGCGGCGGCAGGCCAAGTTCGCCTATCTCGAGCGGCAGGGTGCGCAGGTCATGCTGTGTGAAATCAACGGTAACTGGCAGACTGCACCGCTTGAACGCCCGTTCGGGCGCGGCATCAACTTGCAGATCGCGACCGACGATCTTGAATCAATACTTGAAGCTCTTCGCAAACTGGATTGGCCGCTCTTCGAGGGGCCGAGCGAAAGCTGGTATCGCATTGGCGAGACCGAGGAGGCCGGATCGCGGGAATTCCTCGTTCAGGACCCTGACGGCTATCTGGTCCGCTTCGCCCAGTCGATCGGTACCCGAAGCGTCCGCTAGGCCGGACGCTCGCCGGACTGGTAGCGGTCGACGATCTCGACCTCCGGCCGGTCGCCTCCATCGCTATACTCGTAGTGCCACTTGCCCTTCTCGTCCTGATAGCTGATCTTGACGGGCTCGTCGCCGACCTGCTGCTCCTGCATGACGATACGCGCTGCCTCCAGGGCCTCGTCATGGCTGGCAAAGCTTTCGGAGAAAACATCGCCGAGCTTGTAGGCCCATCCCCCGTCATGGGGAACGATCTCGTAGGCAACCTTGGTCATTATGTCCTCCTTTCTTGTTCTTTGAGCCAGTATCGCATCAAGCGCACCAATCCGCAAACCCGAAGCGGGGCGGAACAGTTCCAACCACTCGCACGTTCCGGGCTTTCTTTCGGGCGAAATCATCAGGGGGCTCCGGGCGGACCATGCTCAGACAGGAAAAAATCCTTCTCTTTCCAATCCTTATGGCCGTTATCGGATTCACTTTGGAACACGAGATCCTCGCCATGGGCACGGCCGTGTCGCTTGCCGCGGCCGCACTCCTGATTGCCGCCATTGTCGCGGCATCGCTGCGCGTCGCCCATCATGCGGAAGTGCTCGCGGTCAAGGTCGGCGACCCTTACGGCACCATGATCCTGACGCTGTCGGCGGTGGCGGTCGAAGTGCTGATCCTTGCCATCATGATGAACAACGAGGGTTCGCCGACGCTGGTGCGCGACACGATCTATTCGGCCGTGATGCTCGACATCAACGGCATCCTCGGGCTTGCCGCCCTGATCGGTGGGTTGAAGCACGGCGAGCAGCCCTACAACGACGACAGCGGCAAGACCTATGGCGTGATGATCCTCACCGCCATGGGGATCTCGATGATCGTCCCGGAGTTCGTGCCCCGTGACAAATGGCAGTTCTATTCGTTCTTCACCATCTTCGCCATGGTGGCGCTCTATGGCCTGTTCCTGCGCATGCAGGTCGGCACGCACAGCTACTTCTTCAGCTATAGCTATCCGCGCGGCAAGAACCGTGACGCGGAAGAACACGATCCCGCCGACGCCGACGAACCGACCGCCCGCTCGATCGCCATCATCCTGTTCGGCGTCGTTTTGATCGGCGTGCTCGCGGAACTGATGTCGGCCTTCATGAATACCGGACTTAAGGAAATCGGCGCGCCGATCGCGCTCACCGCCATCCTGGTCGCCGGCATTTCCGCCGGCCCGGAAATCCTGACCGCCCTCAGGGCAGCGCTCGCCGACCGCATGCAGGCAACGGTCAACATCGCCATGGGGGCCTCGCTGTCGACCGTCATCTTGACCGTGCCGGTGATGGAGGCGATGGCGCTCTATACCGGCCAACCCTTCATCATGGCGATGACGCCCGTCCAGACGGTGATGGTCGCCATCACGCTAATTGCAGCCGCGATCAACCTCAACGACGGCGAGACCAATGCGATCGAGGGCATGACCCATTTCATCCTGTTCGCCACCTTCATCATGCTGTCCTTCCTCGGCCTCTGACGACTTCGCCTGTCTCGCAAGGGCGGAACTTTTCCAGCCCTTGCCCCTTTTCCCGGACATGGTCCCCGGCGTGATGAAGGGCTCGCCCCATTGTCACCAAGATGGCGGACCAGAAACTTCCCGCGGGTCGCGGGGGGCAAACTCGGGAGCCGAACCTTGAAGAGACTCGACGTTATCGACGGCATGCGCGGCTATTTTCTGGTCTTCATGCTGATCAACCACCTGGTCTTCACCGGCGGCCTCTGGCTCGTCCAGATCAACCACCGCAACCTCGCCTTCGTCGAGGACGCCCAGGGCTTCGTCTTCCTGTCCGGCCTGCTCACCGGCATGGTCTATGCCCGCAAGATGATGAAGGACGGCTATGCCCCCGCCCGAGACCGGATCTGGTCGCGCGTCTTCGAACTTTACCGCTACGCGATGGGAATCGTGCTGGTCATTCTCGCTCTGCAGTTCCTCCTGCCGCAAGCCGGGGATATCTGGACCAACTGGCTCGGCGGAACACGGATCGACGATCCGCTGCGTCTGGCAGCCATTGCGACATTTCTGTTCCAACCGACCTTCATGGACATCCTGCCGCAATACATCATCTACATGTTCTTCGCCCCCGCCATCATCTGGCTGTGCCTCCAGGGCCGGTGGAAGACGGTTGCGATCATCTCCATTCTCGCCTGGATGGCCGCACAGCTCGGCCTGCAGCGCGCCCTGACCTATCCACTCAGCGACTGGCTGGCCGGCGGTGCAGATTCGAAAAAGGAAGGCATTCGTGCATCGTTCAACCTGCTCGGCTGGCAGATCGTCTTCTTCGCCGGACTGATCGCCGGGACGCTTACCTCGATGAAGAAGGTCGAGTGGACCCGCGTCTTCGATCCGCGCAAGGATTTCATCGCCAAGGCGGCGCTCGCCGTCTGCGTTTTCTTCCTCCCGCTGCGCATCCTTACCGCCCACGGGATGATGCCCGGTATCGTGCTGGAGAAATTCGGCCTGATGGAAGTGCGTGCCGACTTCGGCCCGGTTTACCTGCTGAACTTCGCCGCCGTGGCTTATGGCCTCGCCTGGCTGCTGATTGCCGGCCCCCGCCACGAGAATGCGACGATCCGCAGGATTGCCGCAGGGCTCACCGGCCTGTTCTCGCTCAGCTTCCTGCAACTGCTCGGCCGACATTCGTTGCAGATCTATGTCTGGCACGTATTGATCGTCTATGGCGTTTTCTACATCGACGGTCGCTTTGGCGCCTTCTCCGACGCGACCAAGACCGTCATCACCTTCGGCTCTTTGGCGCTGCTCAGCCTTCCCGCCCTCTGGCGTGAGCGCAACCGCGCGACCGCCAATCCGGCGCCCGTGCCGAGCAAGCCGCTGCCGAACATGAAGCCGGCGACCTGACGACCGCTACGAAAACGACCAACGAGAAAGGGCGGGACCGCGAGGCCCCGCCCTTTCTCGTTTCATTGGCTCGTCCTGGTTACTTGCAGGCGGCGCAGAAGCGCTGGATGCGCTTGCAGGCTTCTTCCAGCTGCTCTTCCGACGTCGCATAGGAAATGCGGAAGTTCGGGCCGAGACCGAAGGCCGAACCGTGGACGACGGCCACGCCTTCCGATTCCAGCAGTTCGCTGACGAAGTCCTCGTCCGTTTCCATGACCTTGCCCGAAGGCGCGGTCTTGCCCATCAGCCCGGCGCAGGATGGGTAGACATAGAAGGCGCCTTCCGGCGTCGGGCATTTGATGCCGGTCGCCTGGTTCAGCATCGAAACCACCAGATCGCGGCGGCCTTCGAAGATCTTCTTGTTGGCCGGAATGAAGTCCTGCGGACCGTTGAGCGCCTCGACGGCGGCCCACTGGGCGATCGAGCAGGCGCCGGACGTCTGCTGGCCCTGGATCATGTCCATGGCCTTGATCAGCTCGATCGGGCCGGCAGCATAGCCGATGCGCCAGCCGGTCATGGCATAGGCCTTGGACACGCCGTTCATCGTCAGCGTACGATCATAGAGCTTCGGCTCGACCTCGACCGGAGTAACGAACTTGAAATCGCCATAGGTCAGGTGCTCGTACATGTCGTCGGTCAGGATCCAGACATGCGGATGCTTGACCAGTACGTCGGTCAGCGCCTTCAGCTCGTCATGGCTGTAGGCCGCACCCGACGGGTTGGACGGCGAGTTGAAGATGAACCACTTGGTCTTCGGCGTGATGACGCTTTCGAGTTCAGCCGCCGTCAGCTTGAAGTTGTTCTCCTGCTTGGTCGAGACGAACACCGGCGTGCCGCCGCACAGCGCCACCATTTCCGGGTAGGACACCCAGTAGGGCGCCGGAACCATGACTTCATCACCCGGGTTCAGGGTCGCCATGAAGGCGTTGAAAAGAATCTGCTTTCCGCCGGTACCGACGATCGTCTGCTCGGGCTTGTAGTCGAGGCCGTTCTCGCGCTTGAACTTCTCGGCGATCGCCTTGCGCAGTTCCGGAATGCCGGAAACCGGCGTGTACTTCGTCTCGCCGCGGTTGATCGCGTCGATCGCAGCCTTCTTGATATTGTCGGGCGTATCGAAGTCCGGCTCGCCGGCGCCGAGGCCGATCACGTCGCGGCCCTTGGCCTTCAGTTCGCGGGCTTTCTGCGAGACTGCGATGGTTGCGGAGGGCTTTACACGGGAAAGGGCGTCGGCGATGAATGCCATGGTGTTTGTCCTGAAGCTGTTGATCGGGGAACCTCGATCGGCCAAGGCTCCAGGTTCAAGTTCTATGGCGAAATCGCTGCGGCGTTTCAAGCGGAAAGCGTTTTTCCGCCGGCAATCGACAAAGTTTTCATTTTTAAGTCTTTCTTAATCCGCAGGTAAGTCTTCGGCGATAGACTTGCGTGCAGGATCGATCAGAAACAATCATGGCGCGAAGCCGATGACCTCGAACAGCATCTATGCCCAGCTCGTCAAGTCCGGAGACGCATGGTCGACGGCCTATGGTCCCTTCGTGCTGCGCTCCGGGCTCCAGCCGATCTTCAAGAGGGTGGCGGACGACCTCTTCGATATCCATTCGCTCCAGGGACTGGTGCGAGCCGAGCGCAACGGCGAGGCCTATCCGCCCTCGCAGTTCTTCCCGCTGGTCGATCCGCAGGACCTCCCTTCCGTCGACAGCCTCTTGCGCAGCATCCATATTCTCAATGCCGGGCTTTTGCGGCGCGAGCGCTCGAACGTCCTGGTCAGCTTCCAGCCGCTGCTTTTCACCGGGGCCGTGGAACTGCGCCACGAACTCGACCGGATGCGCCTCATAGCCCGTGAGGCCGCGCTGTCGCCCGACCGCATCGTCTGCGACATCTCCGCCAGCGCCGGCAACGGCAAGATGAGCGCCCGCGCCGTCGATCAGATTCGCCAGGCGGGGCTGCGCGTCTCCATGTCGAATTACGAGGCCAGCGAACACGACATCCAGGACGTCCTGGCGCTTCGCCCCGACTTCGTTCGCTTCGATGGCGACTGGGTGCGCGACTATCTGCACAACTCGGCGGGCTTCGCCCTGCTGCGGGTCATCGTTAGGCAGTTGCAGGAAGAAGGGATAGAGCCGATCTTCGAGCGGCTCGAGGAGAGCTGGCAGGTGGATCTCTGCCTTGAGCTCGGCGTGACGCTGTTGCAGGGCTATGCCCTCGCCCGGCCGGAACTCGCGCCCACCGCATTCAACCAGGAATTCCCCGAAATGCTGCTGCCACCGGCCATGCCGGCCTCGGTTGCGCCGGCACCGGTGCATGATCGGGAGCGCGCAAACCTGGCGCCGTCGCGCAGTGAAGGCCTTCAACGTCCTACCCCCGTATTCGGCAAGCGGCGCTAGCGGGCGCCTGTCGAAACGGCATGGTGCCCACGGTAGGGGCAGCCTCAAGGCATGCCTTGATATTGCCACAATAAATGCCGGGTGAAGCCGCATTTCCGTCCCCGTGAAGCCCATAAACAGGTCTTTTCTCCTCGAATTGACGATTGATTGCGAGGGAAGACCCATGTTTCTGGACGACGATATTGCCAAAGCGCGTCCCTGGTTCGATCGGATCATCCAAGGTGGCCGCCTTGCGCTTTTTGCCATGCTGGCGGCCACGGTCCTGCTGATCGGCATCGCTGCCGATGCACAGGCGGAAACCACCGCCGCACCGGCGGCGCAGACGCTTGCCACCATTGACCCGATGACGACCGCCTCCACGCCAGTCGTCGCGCCCCTGTTGACCACCAGCGCCCTCCGGTTTCCGCTGCTGCAGACCGAAACGCTCGCCGACCGCTATATCCTGCTCGGCCTGATGATGCTCTGCTTCGCCGCCATGGCCGCCGGCAGCCTGGCGCTGTGGCGCAGCAGCCTGAAGGAATTGCTGCGCGTCCAGGCCAAGCGCCATGACGCCTGAGCGCCCCTCGCTCTGGCGCCGCCTCGGCCCGGCCGAGCGCGCTTTCGCCATTGTGATCGTGGCCATGGCAATCGGTGGCGTCCTTCTGATCGCCGATGGCCTCTACCTGAAAGCGAAGGCCGAGCACTCCCCTGCCCTTCACTCGCTTCACGCGCCGGTCACGAGAAGTGACGAGAACGGATCGATCGAAACGGCTTAGTCCCGCTTTCACGTTCTTGTCAGCAGCACTTGCCAAAGCGACCTCGCTCCCCAGATAGGTCGATGACCACGGGAGATCTCTACATGCCGAAACGCGAAGCAGCAGCAAACCCAGCACGCTCGATTCCAACGACCGCCGTCTTCGGCCTGGCCTTGGCGCTGACGGCGGTTCCGGCCCTTGCCGCCGAGCGCATTGCCACCCAGAAGGTCGAGATCGAGGTCACCGAGATCGTCGGCGGCCTCGAGCACCCGTGGTCGGTGGAAGCCCTGCCCGACGGCGCCTATCTCGTCACCGAGCGGCCCGGTCGTCTGCGCGTGGTGCGCGACGGCACGGCATCGGCCCCGGTCGAGGGATTGCCCAAGCTGTTCGTCGGCGGCCAGGGTGGTCTGCTCGACATTGCCTTGTCGCCCGATTTCGCCACAAGCCGGAAACTCTATTTCACCGCATCCGTGCCGGGAGAGGGCGGACAGGGTACCGCACTCTTTGCTGCCAGGCTGTCAAACGACGAGACCAAACTGGAAGCGGTCGAACGATTGTTCGCCATGAACCGCTTCACCGGCACCGGCCAGCACTTCGGCTCACGCATCGCCATCGGCGCGGACGGCACCCTGTTCTTCGGCATCGGCGACCGCGGCGAGATGGACCGGGCCCAGGACCCGCAGGACCATGCCGGTTCGATCCTGCACCTTAACCCGGACGGCACGCCGGCCGCCGACAGTCCTTTCGCCGGCGGCAGCAAGGGCCAGCCGGAAATCTTCTCGACCGGACACCGCAATCCGCAGGGCATCGTCATCGATCCGGCTGATGGTACCCTCTTTACCGTCGAGCACGGCGCGCGCGGCGGTGATGAGGTCAACATGCCCAAGGCCGGGAGCAATTACGGTTGGCCGATGATCTCCTATGGCAAGCACTATTCCGGCGCCGACATCGGCATCGGCAGCTCTGCCGAGGGTTATGAACAGCCCGTCCATTACTGGGACCCGTCGATCGCACCGGGCGCCATCGATGTCTATCGCGGCGCCATGTTCCCTGAATGGGATGGCGACTTCCTCGTCGCCGCTCTCAAGTATGAACTTCTGGCGCGCATCGAGCGTGACGAAAGCGGCGCGATCACCGGAGAGGAGCGACTGCTGGAGGGAGCCTACGGCCGCCTGCGCGACGTGAAGGTCGCGCCGGACGGCGCGATCCTTCTGGTGACCGACGAGGTGGATGGCCAACTCCTGCGCATCAGCCGCGCCGCAGCGCCGTGATTTTCATCCGACCAGCCGCTCAAACGGCGGCGAACGGCTCGACCACCCGCGGATCCGCAATGCCGAACCAAAGCATCACGGGATAAACCCGGCGCGTCGATCGACCTTGTCGGGACCGGACGCAGCTGATACCCGTCTTCCTCCCTCGCCTCACCTTCTCCCGTTCCGCTGCAATCCGGTATCCGATGTCTCGCATTCAAGCCAATCTCCTCTTGCTGCTCGCGGCGGCCATCTGGGGCGGCGGCTTCGTCGCCCAGTCGGAAGCGATGGAATGGCTGGGGCCGAACTGGTTCAATGCGCTGCGTTTCGCGCTGGCCACTTTGGCCGTTCTGCCTTTTGCCCTGACCGAGGCCAAGCGTGCCGCCCGCCCGCTGAGCCGCCGGGAACTGGGATGGTTCCTGCTGGTCGGCCTCTCCCTGCTCGCCGCGCAGACCCTGCAGCAGATCGGCATCCAGTCGACCAGCGTGACCAATGCCAGCTTCCTGACCGGCCTCTACGTCGTTCTCGTTCCGGTGATCGCGGTCGCCTTTCTTCGCCGCCGCCCGCACTGGATCATCTGGCCGGCGGCGCTGCTGACCGTGATCGGCATCCTCCTGCTGAACGGCGGATCGCTGTCTTCCCTGGGTGACGGCGATGTCCTCGTCATTCTCTGCGCGGTGTTCCTGGCGGCGCAGATCACGCTGACCCCGATCGCGGTCGGCATCAGCCAAAGGCCCCTGGCGCTTGCAACTGTACAATTCGCCGTCTGCGCCGCCGGTGCGGGCCTTGCCGCTGCGGCTCTCGAGCCGATCAGCATGGACGCCGTCGCCTCGGCCCTGCCGGAGATCCTCTATGGCGGCCTGCTCTCCTCCGGCGTCGCCTTCGTCCTGCAGATCATCGGGCAGCGCTACACGACCGCGCCGCAAGCTGCGATCTTCCTGTCCTCGGAGGCCCTGTTCGGCGCCTTGTTCGGGGCGGTCCTGCTGGCCGAAACCCTTCCCGCGATCGGCTATCTCGGTTGCGGCCTGATCTTCTCGGCCATGCTGCTCGTCGAACTCGTGCCGGAACTGACCCGGCGGCGCGCGTCTGCCGCACCCTGACGCTTATTTCACCGATAGCGAAAATGCGCCAAACTTTTCCATTTTGGGGAAGGTTTCGACGCAAAAATTGCATTTGAACCGGTGCCAGATATACTTGTGGGGCGAAACATTCCCCCTACGGCACGAATGGCCGCTTCACCTCAATCGCGAGGCTCCCCGGGAGCAAGGTGTTGGAAAACTTTCGCTTGCCAATTTTTAATAAACCAAGCAATCTTCGCGCGTTCGGGCAATTTTGCGAGCACGGGAAGACCTAATAATACATGCGCGCCGGATACGCGAAGAGTTCCGGGCAGGTTAGCTTCTATAATTGCGAGTATACTCGCTTTTACGGTGGCGACCTGCGGTAACAGGGGCCCCTTTCCTCAACCATCGAGAAATGCCTGTCGAGCACCCGTATACGGGTAACATTGCAATGCTGCCCCGCCGACACAGGGCAGAGAGAAAAGGACCTGACGCATGGCCGAGACTGGCATCGTAAAATTCTTCAATACCGACAAGGGCTTTGGCTTCATCAAGCCTGACAATGGCGGCGCAGACATCTTCGTGCATATTTCCGCCGTCCAGGCCTCCGGACTACAGGGGCTTTCTGAAAACCAGAAGGTTAGCTACGACACGGAACCGGATCGTCGCGGCAAGGGCCCGAAGGCCGTCAACCTGCAGATCGACGGCTGATACTCCGGAATTCGCTTCGACATTCGCATTGCGGCCCGGCAGGTTTGCCGGGTTTTTTCGTTCAGGCTGCGTTCAGCCTGTGGCCCATATCCTGCCGTCATTGATCGTTAAACAATGATCGACCCCATTGCAGGCCACAGGAAGGCAAAGCCATGAAGAAGATCGCGAAATTCTCCCTGCTGGCGGCGGTGATCGCCGTCGCACCGCTCGCAGCATCGTCGCAGGCCATGGCAGGCGACCGTTATCGACGCCACCACGATCAGGACATGCTCGCCGCTGGTGCGATCGGCCTGGCCGCTGGCCTGGTCACCGGCTCGGTCATCGCCAGCCAGCCGCGCACCGTCTATGTCGAACCTGAACCGATCTATGTCGAGCCGGCCCCGCGCCGCATCTATGTCGAGCCGGAACCGGTCTATGTCGACGATTACCCGCCGGCACCGCAGCCGGTCTACCGCGCAGCCGTGGAGCCCTGGTCGCCGGAATGGTACGACTATTGCGCAGCCCGCTATCGCAGCTTCAACGCCCGCTCCGGCACCTATGTCGGCTATGACGGCCGCTCGCACTTCTGCACCGCCGGCTGATACGGCCCGCTTGCCGAACGGATGGAAATGCGCCGCATCGCCGGCGCATTTTTCGTTTGGGTATCAGTCGAGAACTTCAGATTCCGCGCAGGAAGGGATTAGTCCGGCGCTCCTCGCCGATCCGGCCGCCCGGCCCGTGGCCGCAGATGAAGCCGACATCGTCGCCGAGCGGCAGAACCTTGTCGCGAATCGAGTCGAGCAGCGTCTGGTGGTCGCCTCCCGGAAGATCCGTGCGGCCGATCGAGCCGGAAAACAGAACGTCACCGAGATGAGCGAAGTTCTGCGCCCGATTGTAGAAGATGACGTGTCCCGGCGCATGGCCCGGGCAGTGGAACACTTCGAACTCGTGCTCGCCGAACGAAACCTTGTCGCCCTCTTCCAGCCACCGATCGGGCACGGTGTTGCGCACCTTCATCGGCACGTTGAACATGACCGCCTGCTGCTCGAGTTTCTGCAGCAAGGGCAGATCATCCTTGTGCGGGCCGACGATCTGGATGCCGAGCGCCTCCTTCAACTCCTGCGCCCCGCCGGCATGGTCGATATGGCCATGGGTCAGCCATATCTCTTTGAGCGTGATGCCGTTTTCCTTCAGCGTTTGCAGGATCACATCGACGTCGCCGCCCGGATCGACGATCACGCCTTCATGCGTATCGTTGTCGAACAGAATCGTGCAGTTCTGCTGGAAAGGGGTGACCGGAATGATCCCGGCCTGCATCTGTCCCATGGGTCGGTTCCTTGTTTTCGCGCCGGTTGCGCTTAACACGTCCCCGTCGAAACGCCAATGCGAGCCACCAGGTCGAGAAGCTGTGCGATCCCGGTAATTTCGTTGGAGTTTTTCCGCGTCTGCGCTTAGTTTTGCGGCAAAACACGCGCCGGCAGACGGCCATGCGCGCGTATCGAGAATGAGCGTCTCCTGATCGCCGCAGCGTCATGCCGCAGCGACAGGGAGACCGCCAGCACAAGGGAATGCAACGTGGCTCGACAGTCTGCGGGCAAGGCTGCCAGGAAGGAACTGCCGGGAATGCCGGTCGTCGATGACAAGACCATCGATTTCGAAACGATCGAGCTTTTGTTCTTCGCCTATCGAGACTTCGTTTCCGATCCCGACGCGATCCTCGCCAAGATCGGCTACGGCCGCGCCCACCACCGCGTCGTCTACTTCGTCAGCCGCCGGCCGGGCATGACGGTCGCCGATCTCCTCGCTATCCTGCAGATCACCAAGCAGAGCCTCGCGCGCGTGCTGAAGGAACTGATCGATTCCGGCTATATCCGCCAGATGGCCGGCCCCGCCGACCGCCGCCAACGCCGGCTCTATCCAACCCTGGCCGGCCGCGAACTGGCACTGGCACTGTCCGAGCCGCAGTCGCGGCGGATCGCCGGCGCCATGGAGGGCTTTACGCCGGAAATGCGCGACGGGGTGCGCACCTTCCTTGAAAGAATGAGCCGCTCGGACGGCACGACGCCAACGGATATGGCCGGAGTGGACTGACATGGCGCGCAAGATCCTCATTGCCGATGATGCCCCTCACCTCCTCGTCGTCGACGACGACACCCGCATCCGTGACCTGTTGCAGCGCTATCTCACCGAACAGGGATTTCGCGTCACCGTCGCCGCCGATGCGAGCGAAGCCCGCCGCAAGCTGGAGGGACTGCATTTCGACCTGCTCGTGCTCGACGTGATGATGCCGGGCGAATCCGGCCTGTCGCTCACCCGCAGCATCGCGGCCGACAAGCAGATCCCCGTCATCCTGCTGACGGCGCGTTCGGAAGCGGAATCGCGCATTGCCGGCCTGGAGGCCGGCGCCGACGACTATCTCGCCAAACCGTTCGACCCACGCGAACTGGTGTTGCGCATCAACAATATCCTCAAGCGCAGCCCCAATGCCGACCAGCCGAAGATCGAGCAGGTCATGTTCGGGCCATACAGTTTCTCCATCCTGCGCAAGGAACTGAAGCGCGGGCCGGAAGTGATCAAGCTCACCGATCGCGAGCAGGACATCATGCTTCTGTTCGCCTCCCGCGCCGGCGACACCATTCCCCGCCAGGAACTGATCGGCAATGACACCGACGTGGGCGAGCGGACGATCGACGTGCAGATCAACCGTCTGCGCCGCAAGATCGAGGACGATCCGGCCAATCCGGTCTGGCTGCAGACCGTGCGCGGCATCGGCTACCGGCTGAGCATGGACTAGCGCCACAGGCGCACCAACGGAAAAGTAGGCGAGATGACGCTGTTCGACAGCATCCGCAGGGACAATGATCGCAACCCCGGCGGGCTCAAGGGCCTGTCGCGCTGGCTCAGGCACCAGTTGCCGACCGGTCTTTTCGCGCGCTCGCTGCTGATCATCATCCTGCCCATGCTGATCCTCCAGACGGTTCTGGCCGCCGTCTTCATGGAGCGCCACTGGCAGATGGTGACGGAGCGCATGTCGAGCGCCGTCACCCGAGACATCGCCGCCATCATCGCGCTGATCGAGGCCTATCCGGCGGAGGCGGATTTCAAGAATGTCGTGCGCATCGCCCGCGACAAGCTGAACATGACGGTATCGATGGAGGCGGGCGGCCAACTGCCGGCGACGCGCCCAAAGCCGTTCTTCTCGATCCTCGACCAGATCCTTTCCGACCAGATCGAGAACCAGATCGCCCGGCCCTTCTGGATCGACACGGTCGGCGATTCCCGGCTGGTCGAGATCCGCATCGCGCTCGACCAGGGCGTTCTTCGCATCTTCGCCCGCCGCAACTCGGCCTATGCGTCCAACACCCACATCTTCCTCCTGTGGATGGTCGGCACGTCGCTGGTGCTGATCGTCATCTCCACGCTCTTTCTGCGCGGCCAGATCCGCCCCATCCTGTCGCTCGCCAAGGCGGCGGAGAGCTTCGGCAAGGGCCAAAGGCCACCGGAGAATTTCAGCCCCCGAGGCGCCGACGAGGTGCGTCGCGCCGGTCTCGCCTTCATCCTGATGCGCGAGCGCATCGAGCGGCAGATGGAACAGCGCACCGCCATGCTGACCGGCGTCAGCCACGACCTGCGCACCATCCTCACCCGCTTCAAGCTGCAATTGGCGCTTGCCGGCGACAATCCCGACCTCCAGGGCCTCAACCAGGACGTCGAGGACATGCAGACCATGCTCGAGGGCTACATGGCCTTTGCCCGCGGCGAGGCTGAGGAAGACGTCGGCAAGCTGCGGCTCGGAGAGCTGTTCGACAAGCTCAAGGCGGATTTCGAACTGCATGGCAAGACGCTCTCCTACCGCATCGAAGGCGACGAGGAGGTCGCGGTGCGGCCGACAGCCTTTACCCGGCTGGTCACCAACCTTGCCTCCAACAGCCGCCGCTATGCCAACCGCGTCGAGATCGAGGCGAAGCATAGCGCGAAATGGCTGACGATCGTGATCGACGACGACGGTCCCGGCATTCCGGCCGATTATCGCGACGACGTGTTCAAGCCGTTCTTCCGGCTGGACGAGGCGCGCAATCTCGATGCCTCCGGCACCGGGCTGGGCCTGGCGATCGCCCGCGACATCGCCCGCAGCCATGGCGGCAACGTGACGCTGAGCGACAGCCCGCTCGGCGGCTTGCGCGCGACGATCCGTGTCCCGGCCTGACAGACAGTCGAGGAGAACCACCCATGTCGACCACCGACTGGAACACCATGACCTGGCTCAACCCGCCCGCAAGCACGGATGTGGGGCCCGACGGGCTGCATGTCATCACCGGCAACGAGACCGACTTCTGGCAGAAAACCTATTACGGCTTCCACCACGATAACGGTCACTTCCTCCACCTGCCCCGGAAGGGCGACTTCACCATCGGCACGCGTTTCACCGGCCGCTATGAGACGCTCTATGATCAGGCAGGTCTGATGGTCCGCCACGACGAGCGCCACTGGCTGAAATGCGGCATCGAATTCACCGACGACCATTGCCATCTGAGCACGGTGGTCACCGTCGACGGCCGCTCCGACTGGTCGGCCTTTGCGCTTGCGGATTTCTCCGGTGCGCTCGAGCTTCGCCTGAGCCGGCTCGGGGATGCCATGTTCGTGCAATACCGCGTGCAGCCCGAAGGGCTCTGGCGGATGGCGCGGCTGGCCTATTTCCCGCCCGGTCTGGAAAGTCTGGAAGTCGGTGTGATGACCTGCTCGCCGCAACGCGCCGGCTTCGAAGTGATATTCCACCATTTCCGGGTGAGCGACCCGGTGAGCCGCGACATCCACTGACGCCGCGGACGCCTTACATCATCTTCATGCCGTTCGGTACCGGTTGCTCGACCGCGGCAAGCACGATCGCGCCGTTCTCGTCGGCAAAGCCGAGCGTCAACACTTCGGAACGGAAGGGGCCGATCTGACGCGGCGGGAAATTGACCACGCCGAGCACCTGCCGGCCGATCAGGCTCTCCGGCGTATAGTGCACGGTGATCTGTGCCGACGACTTCTTGATGCCGATCTCGGGGCCGAAGTCGATCCTGATCTTGAAGGCCGGCTTGCGCGCCTCCGGAAAAGGCTCCGCCTCGACGATCGTGCCGACACGGATGTCCACCTTCTCGAAATCGGCATAGCCGATCTCGGGCTGAACCTTAGGCGCCTCGCTCATCCGGCCAGTTCCCCGGCCCGCTTGCGCGCCGCCTCGATCGCCTTGTCGAACAAAGGCTGCATGCCGTCCTCGGCCATCAGAACGGATAGGGCCGCAGCCGTCGTTCCGCCCGGCGACGTCACGTTCTGCCGCAGTTTTTCGGCGGCGTCGGGGGACTGGTGAAGCAGTTCACCAGCCCCCGCGACCGTTTCCCGTGCGAGACGCATGGCCAGGTCCGCCTGCAGGCCGGCTTTGCGGCCCGCCTCAGCCATGCACTCGACGAGATAAAATACATAGGCCGGCCCACTGCCCGACACGGCCGTCACCGCATCGATCTGCTCTTCGCTGTCCAGCCATTCGACCGGGCCGGAAACCTTGAGCAGGCGGTGAACCATGTCGCGCTGCCCGGCGCTGACGGCATCGTTGGCGAAGGCGCCGGTGACGCCGCGACCGATCATTGCCGGGGTATTCGGCATGGCGCGCACCATGGCGGCGGCACCGAGATGCTCCTCCATGAAGGCAAGCGTCTTGCCGGCGGCGACCGAAACCACGACGGTCTGCGGTCCGACGAGCGACTTCAGGCCCGGAAGCACCGCTTCCATCACCTGCGGCTTGAGCGCGAGGAAAAGGATATCGGCTTTGAGCCCGTCCGGCGCCTGGCTGGTATAGCGCGCACCGGCATCGGCGATCTGCTTCAGCATGACTTCCGACGGACCGGGATCGATCACGGTGACGGACGAACCCGGCACGCCGCTTTTCAGCCAGCCGGACAGCATGGCGCCGCCCATATTGCCGGCACCGACCAGTACCACCTGCCCCATCGTCGAATAGCTCATGCTCAGGCTTCCCCGGCCGTTTCGAAAAGAACCGCATCCATGGCGCTCTTGGCGTCCATGCCCGACCAGACCACGAACTGGAACGCCTGGAAATAGGCCTCGCAGGCATCGACGGCACTCGACAGAAGAACTTCAACCTGCCGATTGGTCGGCTCGGCGCCACCGGCGAGCAGCAGCGATTGGCGGAAGATCACCACATCCTCGTGCCGCCACAGGTCGAAATGCCCCATCAGGACCTGGCCGTTGACATGCGAGAGCAGCCTGATCACCTCGTTGACGCGGGCATCCGGGATCTTCAGGTCGAAGGCGACCGCCAGATGCAGCGCCTCGAACTCCTCCATCCAGGAGAACGACACCTGATAGTCGGCCCACCGGCCCGCGACCGTCATGGCAAGCTCGTCCTCGCCCGAGCGCTCGAACGACCAATCATTGTTGGAGGCGACGAACTCGATCATGTCGACCGGGTTGGACTGTCGTTCGAAGTCAAATTCCATGAGGCTCATGCGGCACCTTCTTGACCGGAGTGAATGCGATATTCGAGTGAAAACACCGAAGGACACAAACAACTGAACCGGAAACAACACTGGGAATGATTCCGACTGGACCACAGGATAAAACACCCACCCTGTCCGAAACTTGCGAAGGTCCGTCTCGAATCATCATTTAAAATCAGTGTATAATGGCAAAGACCAAGTACCAGCCCCCGGCCGGCCTTTTGCTTGACGGGTCTGTGGACAGCACTTGCGTCACAACCTGCGCAGTCACCGATAAACGACTCTGCCCATTGGCTTTTTTCGTGCCGCGAGCATGTGGATAAATAACCTGTATGAACCATTCGCCGGCCGGAGAGCACCGCCGGGCGCGAAACGACGAAGGCCCGCCACGGATTATCGTGGCAGGCCTTGAAAATACGGCAGCTTTCGTGCCTTGAGGGAAGCACAGGAGGGGCATTCGCCCCCGTACGGCGCTACTTGCCTTCCGCGGCCAGCTTCGCCTCGAGCGCCTCGATGCGCTTCAACAGAACGTCGTTCTCGTCGCGCGCCTTGATCGCCATCTCGCGAACGGCCTCGAATTCTTCACGCTTGACGACATCCATGCTGTTCAGCCAGCGCTCGGCCTGCGCATGAAAAGCGGTTTCCATTTCCTTGCGCACGCCCTGGGCGGCGCCCGCGGCATCGGTCATAAGCTTGGCGAAATCGTCCATAATACGGTTCGGGCCCGTCGACATGGCTGTGGCTCCTCTTGCGTTCGATCCCCGGACGGTGTCCTCGGTAACAGCAGTTGAGGTAGGCATTCAGCCGGGCCGTTGCAAGCGAATTTCGCGCTCGCCCCCGCGTGCGAAGGCCGCATGCGCGATTCCATCTTGACCGTGCCAGATCGGAACGCCATTTTCCGGCAACATTGGAGAAAGAGCACCCTTGTCCTCAGCCGCCGAACTTCTGTCCATCCTCACCTTTCCGGCGATCGATCCCGTGGCCTTCTCCCTCGGTCCGCTGGCGATCCATTGGTACGGCCTTGCCTATGTCGCCGGCATCATGCTGGGATGGCTGGTGGCGCGCGGCATGCTGCGCAATGCGAAACTCTGGCCGAACGACACTCCGCCCTGCACGGCGTCTCACCTCGACGACTTCCTCGTCTGGGTGTCTCTCGGCATCGTCCTCGGCGGACGCATCGGCTACATCCTGTTCTACGACTTCGCCGCGATCCTCGCCGACCCGATCCGCGCGATCCAGATCTGGAATGGCGGCATGTCCTTCCACGGCGGCTTCCTCGGCGCGACGCTGGCCATGGTCTTCTTCGCAAGGCGCCACGCCATCCCCCTGTGGAGCCTGTTCGACATCGTTGCGAGCGTCGCTCCGCTCGGCATTCTGTTCGGGCGCATCGCAAACTTCATCAACGGCGAGCTCTGGGGACGGCCCTCCGACGTGCCCTGGGCCATGGCCTTTCCGACGGGTGGCCCGTTCCCGCGCCATCCGAGCCAGCTCTATGAAGCCCTGCTCGAGGGACTGCTGATCTTCGTCGTGCTCCAGTTCGTCGGGCGCCTGATGGGCGGCTTCCGTTCGCCTGGCCTGATCACCGGCCTGTTCGTCATTCTCTATGCCCTGTCGCGTGTCACCGTCGAGTTCTTCCGCGAACCGGATCCGCAACTCGGTTATCTTTTCGGCGGCTGGCTGACCATGGGCATGCTCTTGTCCCTGCCCATGCTCGCGGTCGGCGTGTGGGCGCTGCTGAGGGCGCGCCGTGCCGCCGGCCCGCAGTCGTGAAGCGAGAATGAGGCGCCCTCGATGACAACTGCCCTTGCCGAGAAAATCAAGTCGCTGATCCTGGCCGGCGGTCCGATGAGCGTCACCGACTATTTCGCACTCTGCCTGGCCGACCCGCAGCACGGCTATTACAAGACCCGCAATCCCTTCGGCCGGGCCGGCGACTTCGTCACCGCGCCCGAGATAAGCCAGTTGTTCGGCGAGATGGTCGGCATTTTCCTCGTCGTCGCCTGGCAACGCCATGGCGAACCGCTCGATGCCCGCATCGTCGAGATCGGCCCTGGACGCGGCACGATGATGGCCGACATGCTGCGGGTCATCGCAAGGCTCGCGCCGCGCCTCTACGAGACCGCCAGCATCCACCTCGTCGAGACGAGCCCGGCCCTGCAGGACGTCCAGCGCCGGACACTGTCCGCCCATGGAGACCGGATCGCCTGGCATTCGAGCTTCGATGAGGTTCCGGAAGGCTTCACCCTGATCGCCGCCAACGAATTGTTCGATGCCATTCCGATCCGCCAGTTCGTCAAGACGCCGACAGGTTTTCGCGAACGCATGGTCGGGCTCGACGCCGACGGCGAACTCTGCTTTGCAGCCGGTGTCGCCACCCTCGACCCGGCCCTCTTGCCGCCCCGGCAGATCGCGCCACACGATGGCGAGATCTTCGAAATCGCCCCCGCCCGCCAGGCGGTCATGACGACACTGTGCGAGCGGCTGCTGAAATGCCATGGCACCGCCCTGATCATCGACTACGGACACATGGTCAGCGGCTTTGGCGACACGCTCCAGGCCGTTCTCGCTCACGAATATGATCCCCCGCTGGCCCATCCCGGCATGGCGGATCTCACCAGTCATGTCGACTTCGAAAATCTCGCCCGCACGGCGCTGGCGGCAGGCGTTCACGTCAACGGCTGCATGTATCAGGGCGACTTCCTGATCGGGCTCGGCATCGAGGACCGTGCGGCCTCGCTCGGGCGCGGAAAGGACGAAAAGACGCAGGGCGAAATCGTCAAGGCGGTCGAGCGTCTGGCGGGTGCCGGCGAGGGCCGCATGGGCGAGCTTTTCAAGGTCATGGCGATTTCCAGCCCGGCCGTAGCCCTGCCGCCTTTCAAGGGAGCCAATTGACAGCGGCGGCGGCGATAAGCCAACATCCCGCCGACTGAAACTGCGGCAAGATCCTTGTTTCCCTAATGTTTTCAGGGGTGACGCGGTCGAATCGATCGCCCGCCCGCCGCTTCGGAGGCTGCTCATGCAGGACCACCACCTACCCGAACCGCTCACCAGCCCGCTTCTCGCCGATGCCGAGGACAAGGGTATCCGCCACGGCTTTTTCAGCCGCAGGGGCGGCGTTTCTGAGGGCATCTATCGGGGTCTCAACGTCGGCATCGGCTCGAATGACGAACGGGAAAAGGTCCATGAGAACCGCCGCCGCGTCAGCGGCTGGTTCGGCCTTTCGCCGGAACGGCTGGCGACCGTGCATCAGGTCCACTCGCCCGACGTCGTCGTGGTCGATCGCACCTATGACGGCAACCGCCCGACGGCCGATGCCCTCGTCACGGCCTCCCCCGGCGTCATCCTCGGCGTGCTCTCCGCCGATTGCGGTCCCGTGCTGTTTGCCGACGCCGAGGCCGGCATCATCGGCGCCGCCCATGCAGGCTGGAAGGGCGCGCTCGGCGGCGTGCTGGAAAACACCATTCTCGCCATGCAATCGCTCGGCGCCCGCCGCGAGGCGATCACCGCCTGCCTGGGCCCGTCGATCAGCGGCGCCAATTACGAGGTCGGACCGGAATTCGTCGACCGCTTCATCGCCGAGAACCCGGATTTCGCCCGCTTCTTCAGCCCCTCGACCAGGCCCGGCCATGCCATGTTCGACCTGCAGGGCCTGACGGTGAAGCGGCTGATCGATGCCGGAGTGCGGGCCGAGAGCCTTGGCATCTGCACCTATGCCGACCCCGACGCTTTCTATTCCTATCGCCGCACCACCCATGCCGGTGAGCCTGACTACGGACGACAGATTTCCGCGATCGCCATAAGGGAGGACTGACATGGCCCTGCATTTCGACGCGAACGAATACGCCGCAAGGCTGGAGCGGCTGACCGCACGCATGGCCGAGCAGAAGCTCGACGCCATCCTGCTCTTCGCCCAGGAAAGCATGTACTGGCTGACCGGCTACGACACCTTCGGCTATTGCTTCTTCCAGACGCTGATCGTCAAGGCCGATGGATCGATGACGCTGCTGACGCGTTCGGCCGACCTGCGCCAGGCCAAGCGGACGTCCAATATCGAGAACATCGTCATATGGGTCGACCGGGTCAATGCCGATCCGACCATGGACCTGCGCAATCTGCTGAGCGAGATGGACCTGCTCGGCGCCCGGATCGGCATCGAATACGATACCCATGGCATGACGGGCCGGGTCGCGCGGCTCCTCGACAACCAGCTGACCAATTTCTGCGAGATCGTCGAGGCGTCCTATGTCGTCAGCGAACTGCGGCTGATCAAGAGCCCGGCGGAGATCGCCCATGTCGAGCGGGCAGCCGCCCTTGCCGACGACGCGCTCGACGCGGCCCTCCCCCTCATCAGGGCAGGCGGCGACGAGGCCGCCATCCTCGCCGCCATGCAGGGCGCGATCCTGGCCGGCGGCGGCGACTATCCGGCCAACGAATTCATCATCGGCTCAGGCCCGGATGCGCTTCTGTGCCGCTACAAGTCGGGCCGCCGCACCCTGTCGGACAAGGACCAGCTGACACTGGAATGGGCGGGCGTCAGCGCGCACTATCACGCCGCCATGATGCGCACCATCGTGATCGGCGAGCCGAGCGCACGCCAGCGCGAGCTCTATGCGGCCTGCCACGAGACGATCAAGGCGATCGAGGCGGTGCTGCGACCGGGCTTCACCTTCGGCGACGTCTTTGAAACCCATGCCCGCATCATGGACGAACGCGGTCTCGCCCGCCATCGGCTGAATGCCTGTGGCTACTCGCTCGGCGCCCGCTTCTCGCCGTCCTGGATGGAGCATCAGATGTTCCATACCGGCAACAGCCAGCCAATCCTGCCCGACATGACACTCTTCGTGCACATGATCATCATGGACAGCGAACGGGACACGGCAATGACCCTCGGCCACACTTATCTCACCACCGCGGAGGCCGCACGTCCGCTTTCGCGACATCCCCTGCAGCTGATCCAGAGCTAGAGCTAGAGCTAAAGCTAAAGCTGGAGCCTGACTCCCCCGCTGCGCGGCCTCGCAATCGCCCTCTAAGGAATTGATAGGATTTTAAGGTTATCCTCATCAAATCCGACGGAGGTGCACGAGGACGCCAGCGACGATGAAATTCTCCCGAACGGCCACGGCCGGCCTGATCGCGGCAGCCGCGCTCACCGCCTGCAACACGCCCGACGCCCTGGTGCCGCCGATGGAAATTGGCGATGGTGGCCAGCCTGTAAGCGAGAGCGACATGGCCCTGGCCCAGGGCCAACAGGCCAGTTATGGGCAGACATCCTACGGCCAGAGTGCAACGGTCGCCGAACAGAGCTACGCAACGCAACCCCAGAATTCGCTAGAGGCCCAGGCTGCGGCGCTGGCTGCCGGCCAGGGTAATCCGTCCGCATCCCCGCCGCTCTACGGCGACCAGCCGAACGACGCGGACTATCCGGCAGCGCCGAGCCCCGGCGGACAGACGCGCGGCGCGCCGCCGTCCCAGTTGCAGGCGCCGGTTGAGAGCGCGCAACCCGTCCAGGTGACCCAGCCGGTTCAGCCGTCGCAACCGGCGGTGCAGGCCCAGCCGGAAGTCGCCGCCCTTACCCCGGCCGGCGCTGCCGGCACCATCCGCTTCCTGCCGATCATCGGCGCACCCGTGCAATCCGTCACCCCCCTGTCGCGCCAACTCGGCGCGGAGGCGCGCGGCAAGGGCCTGACGATCAAGGGCGCAAGCGACCCGGCGAGCGAGCACATCCTTAAGGGCTATTTTTCCGCCTTCGGCGACGGCGGCACCGTGACCGTCGTTTATGTCTGGGACGTGCTGGACAGCGGCGGCAACCGCCTCCACCGCATCCAGGGCGAGGAAAAGGTGCCCTCCGCCGCGACCGATCCATGGGCCGGCGTGCCGGCCTCGCTGATGCAGCAGATCGGAACGAAGACGATCACCGAATACACGTCATGGCGGCAGGCGCGCGGCGGCTGAACGGCACCGCTTAGAATCTTTTCACGAAAAAGGCGGGCATTTCCGGCAAACCACTTGCATTCGGGGGGAAGGGCGCTAAAAAGCGCCCATCTCAGCATGACAACAGGCGGACCAACATGAAGGTTTTCGCAGGTAATTCGAACCGGCAGCTCGCCGAGGCAATCTGCAATTATCTCAACGTACCACTCGGAAAAGCCAGCGTCAGGCGGTTCGCAGACCAGGAAATCTTCGTCGAAATCCAGGAAAATGTACGTGGCGAGGACGTTTTCGTCGTCCAATCCACCTCCTTTCCCACCAATGATCACCTGATGGAACTGCTCATCATGATCGATGCCTTCCGCCGCTCCTCGGCGAAGCGCATCACGGCGGTTCTCCCCTATTTCGGCTATGCCCGCCAGGATCGCAAACCCGGCCCGCGCACCCCGATCTCGGCCAAGCTCGTGGCCAACCTGATCACCGAGGCCGGCGCCGACCGCGTGCTGACGCTCGACTTGCACGCCGGCCAGATCCAGGGTTTCTTCGACATCCCCACCGACAACCTCTACGCCGTGCCGCTTCTCGCCCGCGACGTGAAGGAACGCTACGACACCAAGAACGTGATGGTCGTTTCGCCTGACGTCGGTGGCGTGGTGCGCGCCCGTTCGCTCGCCAAGCGGATCGATTGTCAGTTGGCGATCGTCGACAAGCGCCGCGAACGCGCTGGCGAATCCGAGGTGATGAATGTCATCGGCGACGTGTCCGGCAAGGATTGCATCCTGATCGATGACATCGTCGACAGCGGGGGCACGCTGTGCAATGCCGCCGAAGCCCTGCTGAAGCACGGTGCGACCAGCGTCACCGCCTATATCACCCATGGCGTGCTGTCGGGCGGCGCTGTCACGCGCGTCACCTCGTCGAAGCTGCGCGAACTGGTGATCACCGACTCGATCCAGCCGACCACGGCCGTGCAATCGGCGCACAATATCCGCGTCCTGACCACGGCCAATCTGCTCGGCGAGGCGATCAACCGGACCAGCGCCGAAGAATCGGTTTCCAGCCTGTTCGACTGACAGGGGTCGGCGCGTTTGACGCCCCCACTCCAAGATCATCTACCGGCGGTTTAACCTGACCGTAATCAATTGTCGTGAAACTTTCCGCGGGCTGTTTGCCCCTGGGAGGTTATTCATGTCACCAAGCCATTTGGGCGTCGCCAAGCCGGGCGCTCTGTCATCCGTCAAAGCCAAGTTTGCCGGGCTCGTCGTCGGCGCCACGCTGGTATCCTGTTTTGCCGTCGGCATTCTCAGCTACCAGGTCGGCAAGAGCGGCCTGATCGAGGCGAGCAAGCTCAGGCTCGAATCGGTCGCCAAGACCCAGTCGAAGGACCTCAACGCCTATATCAGGCGCGTCGAGCAATCGCTCTCCGACCTCGCCCAGAATACCGCGATCGGCGAAGCGACCGACATGATGGTCAACATCATTCCGCTTGAGGCCAAGGACATCAAGCAGGTCTTCCAGCCGAGCGGCTCGTCGGTCGACGAACGCGCCGCCATGGACGGCACCAAGCTCAAGCTGCTCTACGGTGTGCGCCATGCCGGCTTCCACGGCACGGTCGCCAGCGCATGGAAGAACACGAATGCCAGCGACGTGATCATCGTCGATAACGCCGGGACGCTGGTCTACACCGTCACCAAGGGCAAGGAATTCCTGACGAACGTCGCCGATCCGGAAAACGCCGCGATCAAGGAGATATTCGATCGGGCCAATGCCGGAAAGCTGGAGGAGACCCATGTCTCCGGCTTTGCCGACTATCCCCAGGGGGACGACGGCGCCTCGGCTCTGATTGCAAAGCCGCTGGCGATCTCCGTATGGGGCGAGACGGTGAAGAAGGGCGTGGTGATCATCCGCGTTTCCGCAGCCAAGCTTTCCGCCATGGTTTCGCCTGACGGGCTTGGCACCACGATCGACGACGCCTTCGTCCTCAACGCCGACGGGACTGTCCGCGGCGGCACGGTCAGCGGCGGCAAGGATGCCGTCATCGCCCCCGAACTTGCCAAGGCCGCGGCAAGCGGCGAGACGGGCTCGACCTTCGCCGTCTCGGGCGATCATTCCGCCTTCTATTCCTATCTGCCGGTCGCGCTGTTCGGCCAGAACCATCTGCTCGTCGTCGGCCAGGACGAAGCCAAGGTGCTCGCTTCCGCCAATGAGCTTGCCTGGTGGGCACTCCTGACCACCGTTGCGGTTCTCGTCTGCATGGGCGGCGTCGGCATCCTCGTCTCGTCGAGCCTGACCCGCCCGCTTACCGATCTGGCCACGCTGATGAACCGGCTGAACCAGGGTGACAAGGCAATCGACATCACCGCGACGGGCCGCGCCGACGAGATCGGCGTGATGGCGCGGGCGCTGGAATCCTTCCGCCAGAACGCGCTCGAAAAGGAGCGCATGGAAGCCGAAACGGTCGAGCGCAGCGCACAGATCGACGACGAGCGCCGCCAGCGCGAAGCGGAAAAGGCCCGCAGCGCCCAGGAACTGGAAGATGCCGTATCGGCCCTTGCCACGGGCCTGCAGAACCTGTCGAGCGGTCGCCTCAATCTGCGCATCGAACGTCCGTTCGTCTCCTCGCTCGATCATCTGCGCATCGACTTCAACAATTCGGTCGAGCGGCTGGAGGACACGATCCGCACCATCACCGAAAGCGCCGACACGATCCGGGCAGGTTCCTCCGACCTGAAGGGCGCCTCGGAAAACCTCGCCCATCGCACCGAGCGCCAGGCGGCCTCGCTGGAAGAGGCGGCCGCGGCCCTCGGTGAAATGACCGGTTCGGTCAATGACGCCCTTCGGCGTTGCGAGACCGCGGTCAAGGTCACGGCCGACACGCTCTCGGATGCCAAGACCTCCTCGACCGTGGTCAACGAGGCGATCGTCGCCATGGAGAGGATCGAAAGCTCCTCTGCCAAGATCCGCCAGATCATCGACGTGATCGACCAGATCGCCTTCCAGACCAACCTTCTGGCGCTCAATGCCGGCGTCGAAGCGGCACGAGCCGGTGAAGCCGGCAAGGGCTTTGCCGTCGTTGCCCAGGAAGTGCGGGAGCTTGCGCAGAAGTCTTCGGGCGCGGCCCGTGACATCAGCCAGCTGATCAACACCTCGACCACCGACGTCGCCGATGGCGTGGCGCTGGTGCTGAAGACCGGCGAGAGCCTGCACAAGATCGAGGGCAATATCGAGACGATCAACACCCATATCGGCTCGATCGCCAGCGCGTCGCGCGAACAGTCGCAGCGGCTGGGCGAAATCAACGCCTCGGTCAACGACCTCGACCAGGTGACGCAGCAGAACGCAGCCATGGTCGAGGAAACCACGGCCGCTGCCTTTGCGCTTGCAAGCGAGGCCGACGGTCTGACGGACCAGGTCAGCAGCTTCTCCATCGGCAACCGGCCCGCGGCCGCCGCACGACGCGCCGCCTGACCCCATCCGGTCGCCCCAACAAAGTCCCGCGGAGCCTGTGCTTCGCGGGATTTTTCGTTTCGAGCTACTCGGCCGGCCGCGCCTCATCGATCGGCAAGGCACAGGCCTCGCCGCCGGCAAAAAGCCGCGACCGCGTGAGAAAGCGCCGTTCGCGCCCGTTGTCGAGCGAGAACATGCCCCCTCGCCCCGCCACCACGTCGATGATCAGCTGCGTATGCTTCCACACCTCATACTGACTTGCGCTGATATAGACCGGTACGCCGCCGATCTCGCCGAGCTTCACATCGGTCTCGCCGACCCGGTATTCGGCGACCGGATAGCACATCGGCGACGAGCCATCGCAGCAGCCTCCGGACTGGTGGAACAGGATGTCGGGGTGGTCCTCGCGAATTTCGGCAAGGAAAGCGAGCGCGGCGTCGGTGGCGATGACGCGGGGCTCGGTGCCTGCAGTGTCGGTCATGGCTGGCTCCTTGCAAGGATGGTGCAACGGGCGAAACCTCGTCTTTGGGGGATGCCTGTTGCCCATGAACGAAAACCCCTCCCCACCCTCCCCACAAGGGGGAGGGCTTAACCCAGCCGTGCCGTCTGAGGATGGAAACGAGCGGCTTCCGCGTCTCTTCTCCCCCCTCGTGGGGGAGATGGCCGGCAGGCCAGAGGGGGTCTTTCTTATGTGGCCGACTGAGGGCAGCTGAGGCCTCAGAAGAACCCGAGCGCCTTCGGGCTGTAGCTGACCAGCATGTTCTTGGTCTGCTGGTAGTGGTCGAGCATCATCTTGTGCGTCTCGCGACCGATGCCGGACTGCTTGTAGCCGCCGAAGGCCGCGTGGGCTGGATAGGCGTGGTAGCAATTGGTCCAGACACGGCCGGCCTGGATGTTGCGGCCGAAATTGTAGCAGCGATTGGCATCGCGGCTCCACACGCCCGAACCGAGGCCGTAGAGCGTGTCATTGGCGATTTCGAGCGCTTCGGCATCGTCCTTGAAGGTGGTGACCGAGACCACCGGTCCGAAGATCTCCTCCTGGAACACCCGCATCTTGTTGTGGCCCTTGAACACCGTTGGCTTGACGTAATAGCCGCCGGCGAGATCGCCGGAGAGATTGTTGCGCTCGCCGCCGATCAGCACTTCGGCGCCCTCCTGGCGACCGATATCCATGTAGGACAGGATCTTTTCCAGCTGTTCGCTGGAGGCCTGGGCGCCGATCATCGTCGACATGTCGAGCGGGTTGCCTTGGCGGATGGCGGCGACGCGCTTCAAGGCCTTCTCCATGAAACGATCATAGATCTTTTCATGCACCAGCGCGCGGCTCGGGCAGGTGCAGACCTCGCCCTGGTTGAGCGCGAACATCGCGAAACCTTCCAGCGCCTTGTCGAGATAGTCGTCGTCCTCGCGCATGACGTCTTCGAAGAAGATGTTCGGCGATTTGCCGCCCAGTTCCAGCGTCACCGGAATGAGGTTCTGGCTGGCATATTGCATGATCAGCCGGCCGGTCGAGGTCTCGCCGGTAAAGGCGATCTTGGCGATGCGCGGGCTGGTGGCGAGTGGCTTGCCGGCCTCGAGCCCGAAGCCGTTGACGATGTTCAGAACGCCCGGCGGCAAAAGGTCGCCGACCAGTTCCATCAGCACCAGCATCGAGGCCGGCGTCTGCTCGGCCGGCTTCAACACCACGCAATTGCCGGCGGCGAGTGCCGGTGCGACCTTCCAGGCGGCCATCAGGATCGGGAAATTCCACGGAATGATCTGCCCGACGACGCCGAGCGGCTCATGGAAGTGATAGGCGATGGTGTCGTGGTCAACCTCGCCGATCGTGCCTTCCTGGGCGCGGATGCAGGCGGCGAAATAGCGGAAATGGTCGATCGCCAACGGAATGTCGGCCGCCATGGTCTCGCGCAGCGGCTTGCCGTTGTCCCAGGTTTCGGCGCGGGCGAGCAGTTCGAGGTTGTCCTCCATCCGCTGCGCCACCTTCATCAGGATGTTGGAGCGTTCGGTGGTCGAGGTCCGGCCCCATTTGTCCTTGGCGGCATGGGCGGCATCGAGCGCCAGGTTGATGTCCTGCTCGTCGGAGCGCGCGACATCGCACAGCTTGGCCCCGGTCACCGGCGTGGTGTTTTCAAAGTAGCGGCCATTGACCGGATCGCGCCATTCGCCGCCGATGAAATTGCCATACTTGAGCTTGAAAGGCGTACCCGCAACGGTCTGGACTTGAATATTCATGCTGTCATCCTCCCTGACAAGGTCCCTCCAACGGACCGATGAGAGGATGATTGCTAAGTTTTGCCGAGGAACGATAGAGACCCGAATTCATACCGCAGCGCACAGTGTTTCAGGAATGCGACATATGCGAAAGCGGTCCTACTGCAGCGAATAACGCTTCATCTTGCGATGCAGGGTGGCGCGGCTGATGCCGAGAATCTGCGCGGCCTGCGAGACATTGCCGTTGGTGCGCGAAAGGGCGCGGCGCAGAGCCGCCCGCTCCGCGTCGTCCAGATCGGAGCTCGCATCACCACGGCTCTCGAGCAAGGCGTCGGCCGCCGGAAGCCCCTGGGCGATCCGCTGGTCGTCGAGCTTGAGCGCCGTCCGCGCCGCCTTGGTGGCCCCGAGGATGAGATCGTCATAATCGACCGCGATCAGCGCCGCTGTCGCGGCATGGGCGGTCGGCACCATGATGATCCGCGCGCCCGGGAAGGCATTCCTAAACAATGTCGCCTCGACCCGTGCGGCAACGTCCCGCACTGCCTGCGACAGGATCGACAACGTCATGTCGGTCACATCCGTCCGGCAGGTCGAGATATCGAGCGCCGCCGCGACCCGCCCCATATGGTCGCGGATCGGCGCCGTCGCACAGGAGAGCCCGATATTGGCACTGAGAAAATGCTGATCGCGATGGATGATGACCGCGCGCTCGTCGGCAAGCGCGGTGCCGATGCCATTGGTGCCGACACTCGCCTCGGTCCACACATTCTGTTGCCACAGGCCAAGCTCGCGGAAATCCGCATCGTCGCCGGCCGCACCCCGCCGATCGAGCACGATGCCGTCGCGATCGGACAGCACGATGCAGCAACCGGAGCGGCCGACGGTCTGGTAGAGGCGGTCCACCTCGTCGGCACAGGCCGTCACCAGGTGGTCCATCCGCTCACGGGCGTAGCGAAAGACGGCCTCGTCGGCGAGCACGGGCCTGCGCCCCTCTTCCGGTGCAAGCTGGTGAAGGTTCAGGCAGCGCCGCCATGAGGCGGCGATCGGCGAACTCGCAGCCGCCGAATTCTGCAGCGCGGTTGCATAGACCAAGTCCGAATGGCTGGATGGCTGGCGCATCGGCTCCTCCCAAAGCGATAATGCCCATGTCGCATGACTCTTTCAATGACGATCAGCTGAAACAAGAAGCGCGGCATCTTCATTGGTCAAACTGTCGCAGATGTGCGACAGGTCCGCGGGCGTGCAGATGCCTGGACCAGACAGGGACCGGCAGAACCGGCAAAAAGCCGTTCCCCGACGCCGTTGCGGCAAAACCTCCCGGCAAAGCTTGCCTTTTCCACGCTTCTGTTCTATAGCGCGCCCGTCCGTGTAGACACCCTTGGAGGCAACGCGGATGAGGTTCTTGCCAGAACCCCGGTTTCGACCGGCGCCATTGACGTGCGCCTTCGGGACTCTCCAGACAACTTGAAAGGAACTGCCATGAGCCACTCTTCTTACGAGCTCAAGGCCGAGGCGCGCGAACGGGTAGGTAAGGGGTCCTCCCGCGAACTTCGCCGCAACGGTTTGATTCCCGCTGTCATCTATGGTGACAAGCAGGCCCCCATTGCTATCTCGCTCAACACCAACGAAGTGACGAAGCGTATCCACGCCGGCGGTTTCATGACCACCATCGCCACCATCGAAGTCAACGGCGAGAAGATCAACGTCCTGCCGAAGGACTACCAGCTCGATCCGGTGCGTGACTTCACCATGCACGTCGACTTCCTGCGTGTCTCCGCCGACAGCAAGGTCACCGTCGAGGTTCCGGTTCACTTCATCAACGAAGAGAAGTCGGCCATCAAGATCGGCGGCGTGCTGAACATCGTGCGTCACGCAGTCGAGCTGCACTGCCCGGCCAACGACATTCCGGAATTCATCACCGTCGACCTCGCCGGCCACAAGATCGGCGACAGCCTGCACATCTCGCATGTCAAGCTGCCGGCTGGCGTGACCCCGGTCATCACCGACCGCGACTTCACGATCGCCACGATCGTTGCTCCGGCCGGTGGCGTCTCCGAAGCCGAGACCGAAGAAGCCTGATAAGGTTCGGCAGAACTCCTGCCGCATGATGATCCCGCCTCCCTCCGGAGGCGGGATTTTTCGTGTTTGGAACGGGGTGACAATTGCAGCTTGCACGCTTGATTTCGCACCACCCCTTTAGCGAGATTTAACAAATATATGAAAACCTGCATCCTGGTTGTGGGGCATCGGGGAGCGTATGGTCTTGGCTTTGATCAAGAACCCTCATGGAATTGATGGGGCCGCCGCGGCATGACCCGGTCGATCGAAAGCCGTTTCCTGGCGATCGTCGCCATCACCGTCTTCATCCTCGTGGTGCCGCTGTTCGCCCTGTTTCTGACCCTCTCCTCGGACCGGGCCGCCCGGGAACTGCACGACCATGTGGAAATCCTGCTGGCCACCAACTCCCAAGCGCTCGCCAAGCCGATGTGGGATTTCGACCGCGAAAGCGTCGAACAGATTGCCGCAACGATCGTTTCCGCCAATGCCGTGAGCAAGGTTCAGGTCAGGGATCTGTCCGGAGGCATCAATGTTTCCATGCCCCCCCTGCCGACCTGGCCGAAATCCGGCGTGGAATCCAAGACCCGTGAAATCGTCTACGACGGCGTCGACGGTCGCAAGCAGGTGGGAACGATCACCATCTACTACGGCCGCTTCGATGCGCTGTCCTCGCTGCGCGATGCCGAAGCCATCCTGATCGGCATTTTCATCGTCGCCGTCCTCGGCGTCGTGCTTGCCGCGATCTTCGGCAATCGCATCATGATCATCCAGCCGCTGATGAAGCTCGCCGGCGCGATCGAGGCGACCCGCCAGCTCGGTTCGCGCCATCACGTCGACTGGCAGTCGAACGACGAGATCGGCAAGCTGGCGAAAAGCTTCAACGCCATGCAGATCCAGCTCGAGCAGGAAGAACGCGAGCTCAAGATCGCCCATCGGCGCGCCACCGATATCTACAATCTGACCCCGGCCATGCTGTTCTCGCTCGATGAGCAGGACCGCATTACGGGCGTCAGCGATTATTGGCTGCTGGCCACCGGCTACGAGCGTCCACAGGTTCTCGGAAAGCGCTTTGCAGATCTCGTGCACGCCGAGGCGCGCGAGGCCTATCTGGAGCGCAAGCGCCAGAAGAGCCAAAGCGACGCGGTCGTCGAGAGCACGACCAAATTCGTCCGCGCCGACGGACATCTGATGGATGTGCTGATCGTCGAGGCGAGCAAGGAAGGCACGTCCGGCGAGACCGGCCTTTCCCTCAGCGTCATGACCGATGTCACAGCGTTGAAGCAATCCGAGGCCCGCAATCACCGCCAGGCGATCACCGATCACCTGACCGGCCTGATGAACCGCCAGGGCTTCGAGAACGCCCTCGACATCGAGATCCGCGCAACCGACGAGATGAACGGCGAACTCGCCTGCATCTTCGTCGATCTCGACCGTTTCAAGTGGATCAACGACAATCTGGGCCATCAGGCCGGCGACACGGTGCTGCGCATGCTGGTCGACCTGATGCGCCCGCTCCTGCCGCCCGGCGCGGTCGCCGCGCGCCTCGGCGGCGACGAATTCGCCGTCCTCCTGCGATCGGCCAAGGTCGAGGATGACGCCCTGGAACTCAGCCATCGCCTCTGCGCCACGTTCGAACAGCCGCTTCTGGTACAAGGCGTGACCGTCCGCCTCAGCGCCAGCGTCGGCGTGGCCCTCTATCCCCGCCATGCCGGCAATGCCGCCGAATTGCTGCAGAAATCCGACATGGCCATGTACAGCAAGAAGCGCGACGGCAAAAACGGCGCGCTGCTCTACGATCCGCTGATCCAGGACACGACCCGCCAGCGCGCCGCCATCGAACGCGACATCGAGACCGCACTCGACGAGGACTGGTTCGAGGCCTATTTCCAGCCGATCGTCGACCTTGGGGACGGTCATGTCGTCGGCTACGAGGCCCTGCTCAGGCTGGAACACCCGATCAAGGGGACCCTCCCTCCCGCCGACATCATCAAGATCGCCGAGGAGACCGGCGCAATCACCCGCATAGGCAACCGCATCCTCGAAAAGGCGCTCGCCAATCTCGTGCAGCTTTCCGAGGCGACGGGTGATTTCGACGCCTACATCGCCATCAATTTCTCGCCGCTACAGTTCGAACAGACCATGCCGATCCGGCTCGCGGCGCTCGCAGCCCGCCATGGCATCGCGCCGCACCGCATCGTCATCGAGATCACCGAAGCCACCCTTCTGCACGACAATCCGCAGATCCGCACCATTCTCGACGAATTCAACCGCTTCGGCTGCCGCATCGCGCTCGACGATTTCGGCACGGGCTACTCTTCGCTCAGCTACCTCAACCGCTTTCCCGTGGACATCGTCAAGATCGACCAGTCCTTCATCCGCTCGCTTTCGGCGGAGGAGCCGGAACTGCAGCACAAGAGCCGCATGCTGGTCGAAGGCATCACCGCGATTTCCCACAAGATGGAATGCACGGTGGTCGCCGAGGGCATCGAGACCGAAGAGCAGCAAGAGATCCTGCGACAGTTCGGCGTCGATCTCGGTCAGGGCTATCTGTTCGCCCGACCGCAGCCGGTCCGCCAATTGATCAAGACCCTGAAGAATTCACCAAGACGCGGGGGCTCGGTCGCCTGAGCAGCCCTCATATCGCGAAGGAAAGTGCCTATGAAATATGCCGCATTTCTCCTGTCGATGACATTGGCCGGCGCCGCAGGTGCCGAGACCATCCACTTCACCACCGAGGACTATCCACCCTATAATTATCGCGAGGGCGGCGAACTCAAGGGCGTCGGCTACGAACAGACGGTCGGCCTGATGAAATATGTCAAGGCCGATCATACGATCGAAATGATGCCCTGGGCCCGCGCCCTCCAGCTCGCCGAGAGCGAGAGGACACACTGCGTCTTCACCACCGCCCATATCGCCGAGCGCGACAAGCGTTTCAAATGGGTCGAGCCGCTCGCCATCGATCGGAATGTGATGATTGCCAACAGAGCGTCCGGCATCAAGCCGCGCTCGATCGAGGAGGCACGCCAGTACACGGTCGGCACCCAGCGCAACGATTACACGCAGGACCTGCTGGAGCGGAACGGTTTCCCCAAGGTCGACCTCGCCACCGACCTGAAGCTCACCTTCAAGAAGCTGATGAGCGGCCGCATCGACCTGATGCCAATTTCGGAGAAATATTTCCAGGACCTCAGGGCCGAGGGCAATGCCATCGAGGCGCTATTCATCCTCTCCGAACAGAAATTCGCCATTGCCTGCAACATCGACTTTCCCGATGCGCTGCTCGCCGAAATGCAGGCCGGGCTCGACAAGCTGATCGCCGACGGGACGCAGAAGTCGATCTTCGAGAAATACAAGATGCCGACCGGCGACTGACCGGCCCGCCATCACAGCCGCAAACCGGGTTGACAACGCGACCGTTTCGCGGTGCTGAGAGGTGACCTTTCACCACCGACGGACATGGCTCATGATCATCATAGCGGGGCTCGGCAATCCCGGCGCGCAATACCGGGACAACCGCCACAATATCGGCTTCATGGCGGTGGACGCCATCCACAGGCGCCATTCCTTCTCGCCCTGGGCGAAGAAGTTCAAGGCCGAGATCGCCGATGGCGAGATCGCCGGCGAGAAGGTGCTGCTGATGAAGCCGCAGACCTTCATGAACCTGTCCGGTGAATCGGTTGGCGAAGCGATGCGCTTCTACAAGCTCGGCCCCGGCGACATCGTCGCCGTGCATGACGAGCTCGACCTCCTGCCCGGCAAGGTGCGCATCAAGGTCGGCGGCGGCCATGGTGGCCATAACGGACTGAAATCCCTCGACGCCCATTGCGGCAAGGACTATCGCCGGCTTCGCCTCGGCATCGGCCATCCGGGCGACAAGGATCGCGTGCACGGCCATGTGCTCGGCGACTTCGCCAAGATCGATCGCATCTGGCTGGAACCGCTGCTCGACGCCATCGCCGACAATGCCGACCTGCTGGTCAAGGGCGACGACGGCAAGCTGATGAACAAGCTGGCGCTTGCCACCGGAACCAAAGAGGAGGCCCACGCCCCGGCCAAGGCGGCCAAGCCGGCCGGCCAGTCGCATATCCGCCAGGCGCGCAACACGGCCCAGCCGAAGAAGCTGCCGGAAACCGGGCCGATGGCGGAAATGCTGAAGCGCATGTTCGGCAAGAAGGACGACTGACGCCATGTCGAAGACCGTCGAGGTCCGCCCACTGCAGAAAGGCGATTTGCCCGGCCTGCTCGCGCTCTATGCGCAGCTGAACGAAGACGACCTGCCGCTTGCTCCTGCCCTGGCCGAGACACGATTCGATGAGATGCTGAAACGTGACGGCCTCACCGTGTTCGGTGGTTTTGCCGACGGCATTCTCGCCAGCACATGCGTCCTGATCGTGGTGCCCAATCTCACCCGTGGCGGCATGGCTTACGCCTTCATCGAGAACGTCGTGACCGACGGGGCGCATCGCCGCACCGGCCTTGGACGCCAGACGGTCAGGACCGCGATCGATGCGGCATTCGACGCCGGCTGCTACACGGTTCGTCTGCAGACGGGCAGCAAGCGGACCGGCACGCTCGACTTCTACAGGAGCTGCGGCTTCGACTTGACGAAACACGGGCTGGAGGTACGCCGGATACCACCCCGCCAGGCTTCGCCGACCTGAGCGGCGGAACAAGGATGGCCGCTGCGGCATTGACCAGCCCTGGAGGCCCCCTCATGCAACTCGCCTTATCTCCGCTGCCCCTGCCCGGTCCCTTGAGCCGCAGACTTGATCTCTTCGCCCTCAAGCTGTCCCAGCCAACGGGCATGACCTTCGACTTCTCCACGCCGCAAGGCGAACCGGCGCTGGTGCCGGCGGATTCGGTTTCCTGGCAGGTGTTCAAGAACCCGGTCACGGTCTTCATCGGCGGCATCGCCGCCGTTCTTCTCGAACTGGCCGAACCGCATGTGCGCGACGGGGTCTGGCAGCACAGCAGTTTCACGACCGACGCGCTTGCGCGCATGCAGCGCACCGGGCTTGCCGCCATGATCACCGTCTACGGCGCACGCAGCAGGACAGAAGCGATGATCAAGGGCGTCAACCGCCGTCACGGCTCGGTGACCGGCCTGACGACGGAAGGCAAACCCTACCGCGCCGATGATCCGATCCTGCTGGACTGGGTTCAGGCGACCGCCGCCTTCGGCTTCATGGAGGCCTATCATCGCTATGCCCGTCCGCTTTCCGACGAGGAGCGCAACCGATTCCTCGCCGAGGGAAAGGCGGCAGCCGACCTCTACGGCGCGACGAGTGCGCCCGTCTCTGTCTCCGAGATGAACATGCTGTTCGAGGTAATGCGGCCGCGTCTGGTAAAATCGGAGGTCGTCTTTGCGTTCCTCGAGATCGTCCGCAAGGTTCCCGCCCTGCCACCCGCTTTGCGACCCTTCCAGGAACTGCTCATCACCGCGGCCGTAGAGTTCTTGCCCGCCTGGGTGCGCGACAGGCTTGGGCTTCGGCAGTCAGGGTCGCTCACCTCCATGCAACGGGCATTGGTGAAGGCCGCGGCCTTTGGCGCCGAACACATCATGCTGCCGTCGTCCGCTCCGGTCCAGGCCTGCCGCCGCCTCGGCCTTGCCGACGACTACCTCTACCGCCGACGCCCGTCAGGCCAGCCGGTCACTCCTCCGGCTCGGTCGTAAACATCAGCGGAAAGCCCGCCTCCTTGGCGAGATCGGTCGCCTCCTTGGCCTTCGTTTCGGCAATATCGCGCGCGCAGACGACAACCACGGCGGAGCCGAACTTGTGGGCGGTCATCATCACCCGGTAGCCGGTCTCCTCGCTCATCCGGAACACCGCCTTCAGCACCAGGGTGACGAACTCGCGCGGTGTGTAATCGTCATTGAGCAACAGGACCTTGTAGAGCCTCGGCCGCTCCGGCTTGGGCTTGGTCACGGTCTTCGGCTTGAGGGCGACATCGTCTCCCGTCATCGGAACCTCTCCAGCGATGACATCGGATCCCGGCCCTTTGGCGACCGGCCCGGCGGGTGCATTCTAGCGCATCTGACCGCGACCGTCGACGGTGGCGCAGAAGGTCCGCACCGCTCCAGAGACTTGACCGCACCCTTCCTTTATCCCATAGGCGTGGGCAAAGATCATTCCAAGCTAAGCAGGTACTCTGGCCATGGGCTTCAAATGCGGTATCGTCGGCTTGCCCAATGTCGGCAAGTCCACCCTCTTCAACGCGCTGACCAAGACGGCGGCGGCGCAGGCCGCCAACTACCCGTTCTGCACGATCGAGCCGAACACCGGCGAAGTCGCCGTTCCCGACCCGCGCATGCAGAAGCTCGCAGCCGTCGCCGGCTCGAAGGAAATCATCCCGACGCGCATCTCCTTCGTCGACATCGCCGGCCTGGTCCGTGGTGCCTCGAAGGGTGAAGGGCTCGGCAACAAGTTCCTCGCCAACATCCGCGAAGTCGATGCCGTCGTGCACGTGCTGCGCTGCTTCGAGGACGACGACATCACCCATGTCGAAGGCCGCATCAACCCGGTCGGCGATGCCGAGACGATCGAAACCGAACTGATGCTCGCCGACCTCGAGAGCCTGGAGCGCCGCGTCGAACAGACCCGCAAGCGCGCCGCTTCCAAGGACAAGGATTCGCTCGCCCAGCTGCCGGTCATGGAAGCCGTGATCAAGCTCTTGAACGAGGGCAAACCGGCCCGCCTGCTGCTGAAGACCTTGGCCGCCGACGAGATCGAGGTGCTGAAGGGCCTGAATCTCCTGACCTCCCACCCGGTGCTGTACGTCTGCAACGTCGCGGAAGCCGACGCTGCGACCGGAAACGAGCATACGCAAGCCGTCGCCAAGATGGCAGCCGAACAGGGTGCCGAATGCGTGATCATCTCGGCTGCGATCGAGGCGGAGGTCGCCCAGTTGCCGGAAGAGGAATCCAAGGAATTTCTCGCGGCACTCGGCCTGGAAGAAGCCGGCCTCGACCGCCTGATCCGTGCCGGCTATCACCTGCTGGATCTCATCACCTATTTCACCGTCGGCCCCAAGGAAACCCGCGCCTGGACCATTGTCCGCGGCACCAAGGCACCGGCCGCCGCCGGGGTCATCCATACCGACTTCGAGCGCGGCTTCATCCGCGCCTTCACCATTGCCTATGACGACTACATCAATTTCAAGGGTGAAGTCGGCGCCAAGGAAGCCGGCAAGGGCCGCGACGAAGGCAAGGAATATGTCGTCCAGGATGGCGACGTGATCCACTTCCGTTTCAACACCTGAGACGGACTGACAGGACCAGGCTTCACACACGAATTTGAAACCGCCGCCCCTCTCGTGAAGGGCGGCGGTTTTACTTTGGTTCATTGTGTCGACGTCAAGACCACCGATCCCGGATCCGAAGATCCGGCGACATCAGGCTCCGGTCTTCAGACCTTCTTCATCGGGCAGGTCGACATGCCGAAGAGCGAATAGAGCGGGCAAGTCGAGAGGAGGCCCGTGAGCAGCGGGACGACGCCGATCAGCGTCCAGTAACGCCACGAGGCGTCCGGATAGATGAAGAACAGCGACAGGACGACGAGACCGACGACAATGCGCAGGATACGATCGATCGATCCGACATTCTTGGCGAACATGGCATTTCCTTTCGATGCTGGGCAGGTTGCACAGTAAAATCATCATAGCTGCGGCCAAAGACATGTCAGTGACTAAGTCACGCTTTCGGCGAAGTGGCCATGCGCCCCAGTTCGGCCGCGTCGAGCACGCGGATCAGCCCGCGCTCATTGACGACGATCCCTTTCGAGGCCAGAGCCTCCAGGCGCCTCGACACCACCTCGCGCGCCGTCCCGATCACCGCAGCCAGTTCCTGGTGCGTCGCCTCGATCACGTCGCCGCCGGCGGCCCGCTCGATCAGCGCAAGGGCGAGCCGCTTCTCCACCTTGACGAAGGCGACCTGTTCGAGGACGAACATCAGATCGCTGAGACGCGCCGCAAAGGCGCGGAACACGAAACTGCGGAACGCGGCCGAGATCGCCATCAGGGTTTCAAACACGGCTTGGGGCACCATCACGGCGACGAGATCGCTCTCAGCCACCGCCTCGCCGGTATAGGCCGCCCCGCCCAGCACACCGAGCGTGGTCTGCACGCAGGTTTCGCCCGGCGTCACGGCATAGAGCAGAAGCTCGCGCCCGCCACGACCGGTGAGATAGACGCCGATGCGGCCGGATAGCAGGATGACGAAGGCCTCGGCCTGGTCGCCGGGCCGAAACAGCGTTGTCCGGTCCGGCACGTGCTGCGGCCGCAAAACCTCGAGCTGACGGCGGGCCTCACGGTCGAGTTCCGAAAGGAACGACGCCTGTTCGATCCATCCCGCCATCCGCGCTCCTTGTCATTGCCCGTCTCGACGGTCATTCTGCACAGAAACGCCCACAAGGAAATGTCGCATGCCATCCTCGAAACTCTATTTCGAAGACTTCCACATAGGAAGGATATTCACGCTTGGACCGAAGACCGTCAGCGCCGACGAAATTGTTGAATTCGCGACGGAATTCGACCCGCAGCCGATGCATCTATCGGAAGCTGCCGGCAAGGCCGGCATCCTCGGCGGGCTGAGCGCATCCGGCTGGCACACCAGCAGCATGTTCATGCGCATGATGATCGATTCCTATCTCCTCGCCTCCGTTTCCGAGGGCGCGCCGGGCATCGACGTGATGGAGTGGCGAAAGCCGGTGCTTGCCGGGGACACGCTCAAGGGCCGCTCGACCGTCGAGGCGGCGCGAGCGATGCGCTCGCGCCCGCATATCGGCATCGTCACCTTGAACCACGAGCTGGAAAACCAGCGCGGCGAGATCGTCCTGCGCTCGCGCAATTCGATCATGTTCCGCCGACGCGATGCGGAGGACGCCGCATGAGGATGATCGAACTCTATCCCGCCGGCCACAAGGTGGAGACCGGTTCGCGCCTGTTCACCGCCGAGGACATCATCCGGTTCGCCGAAAAGTTCGATCCGCAACCGTTCCACACCGACGCCGATGCGGCGAAGTCCTACGTCTTCGGCGGGCTCTGCGCCTCCGGCTGGCACACCTGCGCCGGATGGATGCGCTGCTTCATCGATTTCTGGGGCGCGGAGGTCGAGCGGCTGAAGGCGGAGGGTCTGGTTCCCCCAAGGCTCGGCCCCTCTCCCGGCTTCGAGGAACTGCAATGGCTGAAGCCGGTCTTTGCCGGCGACACGATCACCTATAGCCTGACCAGCCTGGAAAACCGGCATCTCGCATCGCGTCCGGGCCTGATCCTCAATGTCGGCCTCGGCGAAGGCATCAACCAGAAGGGCGAGCCCGTGCTGCGCTTCAAGACCAAGATCCTCGAATTCGTGACGGAGAAAACCCCATGAACCTCCATGACTTCCATGCGGTCGATATCGACGGAAAGAACCGCGACCTGTCCGAATTCGCCGGAAAGCTGGTTCTCATCGTCAATACCGCCAGCGCCTGCGGCTACACGCCCCAATATGAGGGCCTGCAGAAGCTGCAGGAGACCTTTGCCGGCGACCTCGTCGTCCTCGGCTTCCCCTGCAACCAGTTCGGCGGACAGGAACCGGGAGGCGAGGGCGAGATCAAGGCCTTCTGCGAGATCAACTACAAGATCGGCTTTCCGTTGTTCGCCAAGGTCGAGGTGAACGGAGCGAATGCCCATCCGCTGTTCAAGTATCTGACGCATGAAGTGCCGGGTATCCTCGGCACCGAGGCCATCAAGTGGAACTTCACCAAGTTCCTGATTGGCCGCGATGGGCAGCCGATCGCCCGCTATGCCCCCGGAACCAGGCCGGAAGCGATCGAGGACGACATCCGCAAGGCAATGGAGGCTTGATGCCATGCGGCCGAACGCGGGCGAGTTCAAGCTGTTGGCGAGCCGGTGCGCCGGCCTTTCGGTCATCGCCGCCTGCTCCGCCCATCGCTTCCCGCGCCACACGCATGACGAGTTTGGCATTGGCGCAATTTCCAGGGGCGGCCAAATGTCCGCCTCCGGACGCGGACAGGTGACGGCCGGCGCTGGGGACATGATCACCGTCAATCCCGGCGAGGTCCACGACGGGGAACCCTTGCGCGGCGAGCCTCGCGCATGGTGCATGTTCTACCTGACCCCAGCGCTCATGGCCTCATTGCTGCAAGGTTTCGAATTTCCCGGAGAGTTCGAGTTCTCCACGCCGGTGCTGCGGCAGGGCATGGCCGCTGACGCCTTCCGCTCTGCTTTCAACCGCCTGACCGCGCCGGACCAGCCCGCGCCGGACCTTCTGGCCGACGAGACCCTGCTCGGCCTTTTCGCATCGCTGATAACGAAGCCTCAAGGGAAAGCTGCCGACAGCCCGCATCCAGGTCTCCGGCGGGCGCGAGCGCTTCTGGATGACGACCCGACGGTCAACCATTCACTCAAGGGACTGGCGATCGAGGCCGGTCTCAGCCGCTTCCAGACTCTCCGCGCCTTCGTGGCATGGACCGGCCTGACACCGCACGCCTACCTGATGCAGCAGCGCGCCTCCCGAGCCCGAAAGCTGATCATCGCGGGTCGGCCCCTTGCCGCCGCTGCGTTCGAAGCCGGCTACGCCGACCAAAGCCACATGACGCGTGACTTCCGCCGACGCTACGGGCTGACGCCGTCGGCCTTCTCCAATGCCCGGTGAAGACCCGTGCAATTCCGTTCAAGACCGCCAGCCTGCGTGGTCGCTATCCTTCTTGGAAAGACAACGGAGCGGATAGCATGCTGCTGGAATTCACCCTCACATCGCTGATCGTCATTGTCACGCCGGGGACCGGTGCCCTTTATACCGTCGCCATGGGCCTCGCCCATGGCCGTTCCACAGCCGTGGTCGCCGCCTTCGGCTGCACGCTCGGCATCGTGCCGCACATGGCCGCCGCCATGGCTGGATTGGCAGCGGTTCTGGCAACCAACGACGCTGCGTTCAACATCCTGAAGCTTGTCGGCGCGCTGTACCTGATCTGGATGGCCATCAATGTGTGGCGGGACACCCGACTTCTCGCGCCGCCAAGCGAAGCGAAGAGGCGAACCGCCGGTTCGATCATACGCCACGCCGTGCTGATCAACCTGTTGAACCCGAAGCTATCGGTCTTCTTCCTGGCACTCCTGCCGCAATTCGTCCGCCCCGACGATCCGGGCGCCCTAGCCGCCATGGCCGGCTATGGTTTGGCCTTCATGGTGATGACTTTCGCAGTCTTCGCCCTTTACGGTATCTTTGCCGCGCTGACCCGCGACCGGGTCCTGTCCAGCACGCGATTCACAAGCCTGATCCGAAAGGCGTTCGCCGCCGCCTTCCTGCTGCTCGGGATCAAACTGGCCCTTGCCGGGCGATAACCAAGACGGCTGCGGCCGGGAATGGAACCGTCCGACCTTGCGTTCGTTGTATCCCTGTCTCAAGAACAGGAGCAGACCATGCACAAGGACAAGCGTCAGGACGAGGCCGAGGCAAAGGGCGACCTCGATCACCGCATCATCGTCGCCGGACCGGAAACTCGGGCCCGAGAGAACAATGGCAAGGATCCGCAGCCAGCCAAGACGGTCGTCAAGGACGACGCCAACTGAGATCATCGGAATGGCAAGTGCTCAGGGCTGGGGCAGACCAGAGCAGCGCGGCGATGGGCCCACCGCCCAGATCGCCGTGTGGCCGCGCCGAACTTCAATGGCCGGAAAACTCGACCAGGGTGCGGACCTCGACCCCCAGTGCCTCGAGCTTCTTGCGGCCGCCGAGATCCGGCAGGTCGATGACGAAACAGGCCGACACGACATCGGCGCCGAGCTTGCGCAACAACTGGACCGCGCCAACGGCCGTGCCGCCGGTGGCGATCAGATCGTCGCAAAGGATGACCTTCTCGCCCGGCTCCACCGCCTCGACATGCATTTCCATTTCATCGACGCCATATTCCAGGCTGTAGGCGATGCTGACCGTCTCGTGCGGCAGCTTGCCCTTCTTGCGGATCGGCACGAAGCCGGCCGAAAGCTGGTGCGCGAGTGCACCGCCCAGGATGAAGCCGCGCGCCTCCATGCCCGCGACCTTACCGACCTTGAGCCCGGCATAGGGCTGCACAAGCTCGTCGACGGCCCGGCGAAAGGCGCGCGGATTGCCAAGCAGCGTGGTGATGTCGCGGAAAATGATCCCCGGCTTCGGATAATCGGGAATGGAGCGGATCGAGGAAGCGAGCTCCAGCGCGAAATTGTTCATGTTAAGTCCATGATGAATTGGTGTGTTGGGAGGATTGCAGGCGACATTATCAAGTCTCGCGAAGGCAGACCAATGAAAAAGGCGACCCGAAGGTCGCCTTTTCCCGTCACTGTCTGAACCCGTAGAGCTCAGTGTTCCTTGTTGGCGTAGACCGACTTCTTCGTCAGGTAGACCAGCGCCGTGAAGATCGCCAGGAACACCATGACCATGAAGCCGGTGCGCTTGCGGTCTTCGAGATGCGGCTCGGCCGCCCACATCAGGAAGGCAGACACGTCCTTGGCATACTGGTCGAGCGTCTGCGGCGTGCCGTCGTCGTAGGTGACCTGGTCATCGCTGATGGGCGGAGCCATGGCGAGCGAGGCGGAACCGACGAAATACGGGTTGAAGTAGGTCCCCTCCGGCACTTCGACGCCTTCCGGCGGCTCCTGGTAGCCGGTCAGCAGCGAGTAGATATAATCCGGGCCGCCTTCCTGGTACTGGGTGAAGATGTCGAAGACGAAGGTCGGGAAGCCGCGCTCGACGCCGCGCGCCTTGGCGATCAGCGAGAAGTCCGGCGGAGCCGCACCGCTGTTGGCCGCAGCAGCCGCTTCCTTGTTCGGGAAGGGCGACGGGAAGTAGTCCGACGGAACGGCCTTGCGGGTAAACATTTCGCCGTCGGCATTCGGGCCGTCTTCGACCTCGTATTCGGCGGCAAATGCCTTCACCTGCTCCTCGGAATATCCGAGATCGGTGAGCGTGCGATAGGGCACCAGCTCCATCGAGTGACAGGCCGAACAGACTTCCTTGTAGACCTTCAGGCCGCGCTGCAGCTGGGCCTTGTCGTACTTGCCGAACGGGCCGGCGAAGCTCCAGTCGAGATTATGCGGCTTGAGGATCGGATAGTGGCTGGTCGCTGCCGCGTGCTCGACGGCGGCGGCAAGACCATGACCTTCCTCCGCAGCCGATGCGCCGGACGAAAAACCGGCCAGGGTTGCGATCAGAGCGATGCTTGTAACAAGCTTTTTCATCTTATTTCCCTCTCTCGCAGCGCTTAGACGGTTGCGTCGGCGGACTTGCCGCTCTTTTCGAGAACCGCCTCGGTGATCGAGTTCGGAATGCGGCGAGGCTTCTCGAACAGGCCGAGCAACGGCATCAGGATGAGGAAGAAGCCGAAGTAGTAGGCCGTGCCGATCTGCGACAGGATGACATAAAGGCCTTCCGCCGGACGCGAGCCGAGCCAGCCGAGCATGATCGAGTTGGCAACGAAGATCCAGAAGAACAGCTTGTACCAGGGGCGATACACGGCCGAGCGGACCTTGGACGTGTCGAGCCAGGGCAGGAAGAACAGGATGATGATCGAGCCGAACATCACCAGAACGCCGCCGAGCTTCGAGTCGATCGGCCCGACATTGAAGGTGATGGCGCGCAGCATCGCGTAGAACGGCAGGTAATACCATTCCGGAACGATATGGGCCGGCGTCTTCAGCGGATCAGCCATCGTGTAGTTGTCGGGATGGCCGAGATAGTTCGGCATGTAGAAGATGAACCAGGCAAACACGATCAGGAAGACCGATACGCCGAAGGCATCCTTGAGGGTCGCGTAGGGCGTGAACGGCACGGTGTCCGTCTTCGACTTCACCTCGACGCCGGTCGGGTTGGTCTGGCCGGTGACATGCAGCGCCCAGACGTGCAGGATGACGACGCCTGCGATCATGAACGGCAGCAGGTAGTGCAGCGCGAAGAAGCGGTTCAGCGTCGGCTGGTCGACGGCGAAGCCGCCGAGCAGGAACTGCTGGATCCATTCACCGACCAGCGGGAAGGCCGTGAAGAAGCCGGTGATGACGGTCGCGCCCCAGAAGGACATCTGACCCCAGGGCAGAACATAGCCCATGAAGCCGGTCGCCATCATCAGAAGGTAGATGACCACGCCGAGGATCCAGAGGATTTCGCGCGGTGCCTTGTACGAGCCGTAATAGAGGCCGCGGGCGATGTGCAGGTAGACGGCGATGAAGAAGAACGACGCACCGTTGGCGTGCATGTAGCGCAGGAGCCAGCCGTTGTTGACGTCGCGCATGATCTTCTCGACCGAGAAGAAGGCGATGCTGGTGTCGGCCGCATAGTGCATGGCCAGAACGACGCCGGACAGGATCTGCACGATCAGCATGACCGACAGCATGGCGCCGAAGGTATAGGCGTAGTTCAGGTTGCGGGGAACCGGATAGGCGACGAAGCTGTCGTAGATCATGCGCGGCAGCGGGAGCCGCGCGTCGATCCACTTCTCGAGGCCGCTCGACGGCTGGTAACTGGAATGATCACTCATATTTCTGAATCCCCTCAGCCGATCTTGATCACAGTATCGGATACGAATGCAAATGTCGGAATGTGCAGGTTTTCCGGCGCCGGACCTTTGCGGATACGGCCCGCGGTATCGTAGTGCGAGCCGTGGCAGGGACAGAACCAGCCACCGAAATCGCCGGCCTGACCGAGCGGCACGCAGCCGAGATGGGTGCAGACGCCGAGCATGACCAGCCAGTTCTCCTTGCCTTCACCGGCGGAGCGGGCAAGGTCGGTGGCTTCGGCAGCGGCATCGCCGTTGGCATTGCGTGCGACCGGGTCCTTGAGATCGGCGAGCGCGACGGCCTTGCCCTCTTCCACTTCCTTGTCGGTGCGGTTGCGGATGAATACCGGCTTGCCGCGCCACTTGACGATCAGCGACATGCCGGGCTCGAGCGCCGAGACGTCGACTTCGATCGAGCCGAGCGCCAGCGTCGAGGCGTCCGGACGCATCTGGTCGATGAACGGCCAGACGAAGGAAGCGGCGCCGACGGCACCGGCCACACCCGTGGTCAGGTAAAGGAAGTCGCGGCGAGAAGGCTCGCCCAAGGTTTCGCTATTCATCTCGTGCTCGCTCACGGTCAAACCATCCTCTTCGCAAAATCCATGCGACACACCGCATTGCTAAGGCGACGACGAATCCGGCGCAATCACGATTGCGCCACAGATTCCCCGCCAATTTGGCGCCTTCTAAGCTTGATATCGGATTATGTCCAGTCTTCACAGGGGGATGGGGGCACAATGTCGCGGTTTTATTCACGCCTGTTTGGCGGATCTTTAGCGCCCTGCCGGCCGTGTTGCAATGCAATGTGAATTGCGGCATGTTCGCCGCTTTCGCACAGGGTTTCCGCCCACGGACTAGCCGCTTTGATGAGAGATCGAATTTCCTCCGCTCTGGGCCTGCTGGTGTCCGTCGGCCTGATGGTCGTCGCCCTGCGCTACGTGACCGACTTCTGGCTACTGTCGTTCTTCTTCAGCCTCCAGCCGCAGCTCGGCGTAGTCGCGGCCCTGGGTGCTTTGGCCTGCCTGGTGCTGAGGCGCAGCGCGTTCGCCTATGTCCTGCTCGCCGTTTCGCTGCTTCTGTGCGGGCATGCACTATGGATGCAGAGGGAATTCCTGCCGTCCGCCATGGGCGATGTGGCGGCGGATGCGACACGATTTCGCGTCCTGTCCTTCAACATGCTGGGCAACAACCACGCCAATGTCGGGCGCATCATCGACATGGTCAACGGATCCGGCGCGGACGTCGCCTACCTGATGGAATCCGGTCCCCTGCTCCATCATCTCGACGCCCTGTCGGCCGCCTATCCCCACCGCATCGGCTGCGGCATCGTGGTCGAAGGGTGCGACCTGATGATCCTTTCGAAACATCCGCTCGAACATCCCCAGTATCTCAGCCTCAGCGACCTGCGCAGCGACCGCTTCGCCATGGCGACGGTCCACATCGGCGGTCAGACCGTGCAGCTCGCGGCGATACACCTCACCAAGCCCTATTTCGACACCTATCACGCCACCGAACTGCGACGCGCCGGCGTCGCCCTTCGCAAACGCGGCGGACCGGTCGTGATCGGCGGCGACTTCAACTCCGACACCATTGCCCCGGACATGCAGGCCTTCCTGCGGCGCCACGCCTTGCAGGCCACCGGCCCCGAGCCCGCCACATGGCCGGTCGCGGCCGGCGTCTTCGGCATCCCGATCGATCACATCTACGTCTCAAAGGACATCGTACCGCTAACGCTGACGCGCATGGCCGACCATTACGGCTCCAACCACTACGGCCTGATCGCCGACCTGGCGCTCTCCCCGACGAGGTAACAGACGGGCGAGCGCAACTTCAGACGGCGGCGTTCCGCGCGTCGGCGCCCTCGTCGGCCTCATTGTCATGCGTATGCAGGAAGCCGCCGGACTGGCGGGCCCAGAGCTCGGCATAAAGCCCGCCGCTGGCGACGAGTTCTGAGTGCGTCCCTTCCTCGATGATCCGCCCCTTGTCCATCACCACGAGGCGGTCAAGCGCGGCGATGGTCGACAGCCGGTGGGCGATCGCCAGCACCGTCTTGCCCTGCATCAGCCTGTCGAGATTGGACTGGATGGCGGCCTCCACCTCGGAATCGAGCGCCGAGGTCGCCTCGTCCAGCACCAGGATCGGCGCGTCCTTCAGCATGACACGGGCGATCGCGATACGCTGCCGCTGGCCGCCGGAGAGCTTGACGCCGCGCTCGCCGACATGCGCATCGAAGCCCTTGCGGCCGCGCTGGTCTTCCAGCCGCTCGATGAAATCGAGCGCCTCGGCCCGTTCCGCCGCCTTGCGCAGCATGTCCTCGCCCGCATCCTCGCGACCAAAGACGATATTGTCGCGGATCGAGCGATGCAGCAGCGCGGTGTCCTGCGTCACCATGCCGATCTGCGAGCGCAGGCTCTCCTGGGTCACGGTCGAAATGTCCTGGCCGTCGATCAGAATGCGCCCACCCTCGACGTCGTAGAAGCGCAGGAGAAGGTTGACCAGCGTCGACTTACCCGCCCCCGATCGCCCGACGATACCGACCTTCTCGCCGGGGCGAATGGTCAGCGTCAGGTGATCGATCGCCCCCTTCTTGCGCCCGTAGTGGAAGGAAACGTCCTCGAAGCGGATTTCGGGGCTCTCGACCTTGAGTTCACGCGCATCCGGCTTGTCGGTGAGTTCGATCGGCCTGGAGATCAACTCGGCCGAATTCTGGATCGTGCCGATATTGCGCATGATGCCGTTGAGTTGCGTCATCATCCGGCCGAGCAGCATGTTGAGCCGCAGCACGAGGCCAAGCGTGAAGGCGACGCCACCAGCCGTGATCGCGCCGGAGAACCACAGGTCGACCGAAAGGGCTCCAATCATCAGGATCATCGCGCCCGACAGCATGGCGAGCGACGAGCGCACCCCCGTGAGCAGCCGGGCGAACGGGGTGAGCGTCGCCTGAAAACGGTCGAAGCCGGCCCGGATATAGTGGTCGTTCTGGCGCTCGCGCCCGAACAGTTTCAGCGTCTGGATGTTGGAATAGGAATCGACCATCCGGCCGTTCAGCATGGAGGCGGCTTCCGCCGTCTCCTTGGCATGGCGCCGGATGCGCGGCACGAAAATGCGGGCGAGCACCAGGAAGACGGCAATCCAGGTGGCGATGATTGCGGCGAGCCGCCAGTCGAGCTGTGCGACCAGCGCCATGGTCGACGCCGTATAGATCACCATGAACCACACGACCTGCAGCAGCGAGGTCAACAGATCGCCGGTCGATTGTCCCGCCGACCAGACCTTGGTGACGATCCGGCCGGAGAAATCGTTCTGGAAGAAGGAAAGCGACTGGCGTGCCACATGGGCATAGGCCTGCCAGCGGACCAGATTGAAGAAGTTGAGGACGATCACCTGTTCCTCGACCAGCGCGCCCACCGTCACCACGACGAAACGTCCGGCGAGCACGATCAGCGCCATGGCGAGGAGCTCATAGCCGTGGGCGGCGATCAACCCGTCCCATCCGGCCTCCTTCGGCACGGTATCGAGCAGGTCGACGAGGCGCCCGACGAACCAGAACAGCGCCGCCTCCAGCATGGCGACTGCGCCGCCGAACACGGCCATCATGACAAAGGGCAGCTTGGCCTGGCGGACGTAGAACCAGACGAAGGCCCATGTTCCCGACGGCGGCCTGAGGTCGTCGGCGCGAGCGAAGGGAGAAATCCAGTTTTCAAACAGGCGGGCGACGGAGCGGAAGATCATGCCAAGCGATATAGGCGGTTTCCGCAGCGGGGCAAAGAAAATGCGGCCGAAAACGGATGGCTATTTCACCATGCCCCGAGACGGGCCCGAAAGGGCCTCGATCCCCTCACTTCGAAAAACGCGTCAGATAGATGCCGAACAGGATCAGCGCGACGCCGGCCGGCTGCCCGATGGAAAACTGTGCCGTGCCGTGCAGGTAGTCGATCGCAAGTCCGGCGATCATCTGCCCGCCGATGATCAAGAGCGCCGAGCGCGCCGCCCCAATGCGCGGGAAGACATAGGACGAGATCGCCACGAAGACCGCGCCGATCACGCCGCCGGTGAACGCCCAGCCCGGAACCTGCCCAAGCAGCGCCAGTCCCTGCCGCTCGAAGAAGACCACGAACACGCTGAGCAGGGCAAAGCCGATGAAGTGGTTCCAGAACGAGGCGCGAAACGCCCCGCGGTCCATGGTGAGCCGCCCGTTGATCGACCGGCTCATGCCGACGGCGGCACCGCCGGCCAGTGCGATGAGGATCGAGGTCAGCATCAGGCACCTCCCGAATAGATGATGAGCGCGCTGCCGGCGATGACGCAGACGGCCGCCAAGAGGTCGAACCGGTTGAGTATCCGCTTCGGCGTTCCGAACAGGCCCCAGAGGTCGGAGATCAGGCCGAACAGGATCTGCCCGACCAGAAGCAGCGAAAGACCGCCGGCCAGCGCCAGTTCGGAATTGACCGCGATCGAGGAGAGCGCCACGGCAAAGGCGCCCGGCGCGCCGCCGAGATAGGACCACAGCGGCGGCTTGGACATCCCCTGCCCGGTCATGCCCGCCCGACTGGACACCAGCAGCAGATTGACGCGCAGGAGGAAGAAGGCGGCAACCGCCCCCACGCCATGCACCACCCAGGAAGCGACGAAGGGCGTCGAATGGGCGGCCAGCCCGCTGTTGATGGTGATCATCACGGCCAGCAAGCCGCCGGCAAGCCCGGCCCATATCCAATCGAGATAGTGTCGCATCCCGCCCCGCTCAGTCGCTCTATCGGTTCGCCGGCACGGGCGAAGGGCTTGCATAACCGCCGCTCCATGCTGCGGCAATCGAATTGTCCGCGACCGATGTTGAGAAAATCTTCAGGCGCAGGCCATGCTCGACGGCCCGCACCCCGTCTCGCCGCCGCTTGAAACGGAAAATGGGGCATCGCTGCCCCATCTCCCAAGCACATCACTGGATCGCAACACTCAGAATTCGGTCCAGTTCTCCTGGGCAACCGCCGCATTGCCGCGGAACGCACCGGCGAGCTTCTGGCCGAGCGCGCGAGCCGGCGAGGCGGCGGGACGCGAAGCGGGCGTGGCCGCGCGCACCGGCTGGGCGGGTTGCGCAGCCCCCTCGCCACCGACCTTGAACTGCGCCATCAGCGCGGTGAGCGCCGCCGCCTGCTGGGCAAGGCTGTGGCTCGCCGCCGTCTGTTCCTCGACCATGGCGGCATTCTGCTGGGTGCCCTGGTCCATCGTGTTGACGGCCGTATTGATTTCGTGAAGGCCGGTCGACTGTTCGCGCGCCGAGGTGACGATCGCCCCCACATTGCGGTTGATCTCCTGCACTTCGGCGACGATCTTCTCCAGCGCCTTGCCGGTCTCGCCGACCAGTTCCACGCCGTTGCGGACCTGATCCCCCGAAGTGGTGATCAATGCCTTGATCTCCTTGGCGGCATTGGCCGACCGCTGGGCCAGTTCACGGACTTCCTGGGCAACGACGGCAAAGCCCTTGCCCGCCTCGCCGGCACGTGCCGCCTCGACGCCTGCATTCAGCGCCAGCAGGTTGGTCTGGAAGGCGATGTCATCGATCACGCCGATGATGTTGCCGATCTCGCCGGACGATTTCTCGATCGCCTGCATGGCTTCGACCGCGCGGCGGACGACCTCGCCGGAGCGTTCCGCTCCCTCGCGGGTCCGGGAGACCAGCGCGCCGGCCTCTTCGGCACGCACCGAGGAATCCTTGACCGCCGTGGTCACCTGCTCCAGCGCCGCTGCGGTTTCCTCCACGGAGGCTGCCTGCTGCTCGGTGCGCTTGGAAAGATCGTCTGCAGCGGACAGGATTTCCTTGGCGCCGGCATCGATCGCCCGGGCGTTTTCGCCGACTGCGCGCATCGCATCCTGGAGCTTGGAGACCGAATGGTTGAAGTTGACGCGCAGGGCATCGAGCTGACCGGCAAAGGACGCGCTGATCTCTACGGCGAGGTCGCCGTCGGAAAGACGCTTCAGGCCCTCGGCGAGCTGGTCGACGGCAAACTGCACGTCGGCGGCTTCGCGTGCCTTCTGCTCTTCACGGGCGATCCGCTCCTCTTCGCTGAGATTGCGGTTCTCCTCGGCCTGGCGTTCCAGGTTTGCGCGCTCGATCGCATTTGAGCGGAAGACAGCGACCGCCGCCGCCATCTCGCCGATCTCGTCCTTGCGGCCGGCAAAAGGCACTTCGCTCGCGGTATCACCACCGGCGAGGCCGTTCATCGAACGTGTAATCTGGCCGATAGGCTTGACGACCCGCAGGATGCTGAGGGCGATGGCGCCAGCGGCGATCGCGCAGCCGACAAGCAGGAAGCCCAAAGTAGCGTAAAGGGCGAAGGCGGAGACGCTGTCAGCCTGAGCGATAGCCGCCTTGCTCGTCTCGTTGTTGGCCGCGGTCATCTCGGTCATCCGGGCAGTGGCCTCCTTAGCGACGGCGGTCATATCGCCCACGAAGATCGCCCGCGCGCCCTCGGAATCATAGGCGGCCTTCAGTTCCATCAGCTTGGCGCCGAGCGCATCATACTTGCCGATTTCTGCGCTGAGCGCGCCGAACTGGGCACGCGTCGCGTCATTCGCGATACCGCTCTCGAAAGCGCGGAAAGTCGCGTCACGATCCGCAACCGACTGCTTCAGGATCTCGCCCACCCGGGCGACTTCCTTCGCCCCGACCGAGCTCAGCATGACGGCATAGTTGCGCCGCACTTCGGCGAAGCGCGCGTCCATTTCGGCAATGGCCAGGGTGCGCGGCAGGCGTTCGCGGCCGATGATATCGACCTGCGTCTTGATGTCCGTGATGAACTTGACGGCCATGACGCCCTGGCCGAAGCCGAGGAGCACCACCACGGCGAAAAGCAGCGGCAGCATGATCTTGATTTTGAAGTTTGACATGAACTTCGATCCGGAAGATGCGGGGACATCCCAACGGCGGGGGCAGAAAAGCCCAAGGAAGATCATTTCCCATCGAGAAACGTCGGGTACTCTTCAATAGTGCGCGGCGCATAAACGGAAGCTTGCCAAAGGCCTTGCTAAATTTCGCACGCCTTTTTTGGGGTGTCGCCGACCGCTCACCTCCCGCCTCGAGCCGGAGGGTGAGCGGGCGGGCGCAGGCCGCGGCTATTCCGCCGCGGCCTCGGCCTCATGCTGGTCGGCAAGGAAGCCACCCGACTGGCGGTTCCACAGGTCGGCATAAATACCCCCCTTGGAAACCAGATCGCTATGCGTCCCCGTCTCGATGATCCGACCCTTGTCGAGCACGACCAGCCGGTCCATCTGGGTCAGCGTCGACAGGCGGTGGGCAATGGCGATCACCGTCTTGCCCTCCATCAGCGAGAACAGGCTTTCCTGGATCGCCGCCTCGACCTCGGAATCCAGCGCTGAAGTCGCCTCGTCGAGGATCAGGATCGGCGCGTTCTTGAGGAACACCCGGGCAATGGCGATACGCTGGCGCTGGCCGCCCGACAGCTTCACGCCGCGCTCGCCGACCTGCGCATCGAGTCCCTTGCGACCCTGCATGTCGACCAGTCCCTCGATGAACTCCAGCGCATTGGCGCGCCTGGCGGCCTCCAGCACCTCGGCATCGCCCGCCTCCGGCCGACCATAGGCGATATTGTCGCGGATCGAGCGATGCAAGAGAGAGGTATCCTGCGTGACGACGCCGACCAGCGCCCGCAGGCTGTCCTGGGAGACTTTGGAAATGTCCTGGCCGTCGATCAGGATATGGCCCTTCTCCAGGTCGTAGAAACGCAGCAGAAGGTTCATCAGCGTCGTCTTGCCGGCACCGGAGCGTCCGACCAGACCGACCTTCTCGCCCGCCTTGATGGTGAGCGAGAAGTCCTCGATCACGCCCTTGTCCTTGCCATAATGGAAACGGACATGATCGTAGACGATCTCGCCTTTCGGCGCTTGCAGAGCCTTGGCGCTAGGCGCATCGACGATGTCGTGCGCCTTGGTCATCATGCCCATGCCGTCATAAACCGTGCCGATGTTTTCAAACAGCGCCGAGACCTCCCACATGATCCACTGCGACATGCCGTTGATGCGCATGGCAAGGCCGATGGCGACGGCGATCGCGCCGACCGACACCGTGCCGCCCAGCCAGAACCAGATGCTCAAGCCCGAAACGGCAAACAGCACGATGGCGTTGTTGATGTCGACAAGCACGTTGAGCAGTGTAATCTGCCGCATCTGCCGATGGACGGTGTCGAGGAAGGCGTCCATGCCGTCCTTGGCATAGGCTTCCTCGCGGCCGGCATGAGAAAACAGCTTCACCGTTGCGATATTGGTATAGCTGTCGACAATCCGCCCCGTCATCATCGAGCGCGCATCGGCCTGCTCGCTGGAGAGCCGGCGCAGGCGCGGCACGAAGAAGGTCAGGATCAGCGTATAGAGGACGATCCAGATGATCAGTGGCGCCACCAGCCGCCAGTCGGCGGCAAAGACCAGCGCCAGCATCGAGACGAAGAAGCTGATCGCATAGACGAACACGTCGATGATCTTCATCACCGATTCTCGGACCGCAAGCGAGGTCTGCATCACCTTGGTGGACACCCGGCCGGCGAACTCGTTGGCGAAAAAGGTCATCGAATGGCGCAGCAGGAAGCGGTGCATCTGCCAGCGGGCGATCATCGGGAAATTGCCGGCCAGCACCTGGTGCATGGTCAGCGTATGGACGAAGCCGACCAACGGCAGGCCGATGAGAAGAAGCGCCCCCATCCACATCAGCCGGCCCTTCTCCGTGTCGAGGAAGGTGGCGCGATCGGCAACCGACAGCCAGTCGACGATGTTGCCGAGGAACTGGTAGAGCAGGACCTCGCCGACGGCGATCAGCATCGAGCAGAGCCCGAGCAGCACCAGCCAGGGTGCGGCCGGCTTGGTATAGTGCCAGCAGAACGCCACGAGCCCCTTCGGCGGCAGCACCGGATCCTCCGGCGGATAGGGATTGAGGCGGTTCTCGAACCACGAAAACATGGAAATTCTCCAGAAATCGGCGGCCCATGGAAAACCGGAGCCCGCAATGCGGCGCCGGAAGGGCCAAAAATCAGACAATGAGGCCGCATCCGGCCGCAAGGCTATTCAAATATACAGGTCTTGGAAGAGGGGCGACCAGGTCGCCGTCACGCAGCCTGCAGGTAATGCGGCACCGGAAGGCGCGTCATGCCAATGGATGTCATCGAGGCCTCCCTGTTGCGTGTTGAAGAGGACTGTTTTCTACCTGTCCCAGGTGAAATTGAAAAGCGTCAAAGCTCCAATGAAGACGCGATCCGTCGCCCCCTGTTGCCTGAAGACCACAGGCGAAGGCGCCCGCGCCCCTTGAGCCAGAGGGCCGCCGCGCGCTAGTAAAAGTCATGACCGCACTCCGCATCGCCCTCTACCAACCCGACATACCCGGCAATACCGGCACCATCCTCCGGCTCGCAGCCTGCCTGGGCCTCGGCGTGGATATTATCGAGCCGGCCGGCTTCGACATTTCCGACCGCAACCTGAAGCGCGCCGGCATGGACTATCTGGCAAACGTGTCGCTTGTCCGCCACGTCAATTTCGACCGTTTCGAGGAATGGCGGCGCGAAAGCGGGCGACGTTTGGTCCTCGCCTCGACCAGGGCCGCAGAGCGCTATACCGATTTCGCCTACCGCCCCGACGACATCCTGCTGTTCGGCCGCGAAAGTGCCGGCGTTCCCGAAACCGTCCACGACAGGGCCGACGCCCGCATCATCATTCCGATGGTCGAGGGGCAGCGCTCGATCAATGTCGCGATGTCGGCGGCGATGATCGCCGGCGAGGCGTTGCGCCAGACCCGCTGAGGGCCGGCACAGGGACCCGGCCACCCGCACCTTCCTGCCCTGCCTCTCAAAGAACGGTCGTAAAACCGCGCTAGACTGGTCGCGACGCCGAAATTCGGCGCCTCGGTTGCGTTTGCAACTGCGGCATGATCGCCCCAGGCTCCCGCAGCATTTGCTAATTCTACCGATGAATGATATTGTGCAGCGCAGCATAAACCGGGAGACGATCGATGTTCGAGACCGCATTCGCCCTGAGTTTGACCCAGTTTGCCAGAAGCCTGAGCTTTCCGGAGCGGCTCCAGCACCGGCCGGCCCGCAACGCAGCGCTCGAACCCTGGCGATTGCGCAATACCGGCCTCGATGCGCTGTTCTACGACGTGAAAGCGCTGACGGCAGAGGAAACCTTCTACATCAGCGATTCCCTTGCCTCCGAAGGCCTGATCATGATCGTGCCGCCGAGCGGCGGTGCCATGCTGACCATCTGCGACAGCCTCGCGGAATACAAGCTGCGTGGCGGACGTGACGTACACGCGCTGGCGGTCGCCGGCATCGGCGGCTCGGCGATCGGGGCGGCCGCCTTCGCCCGCAATGTCGCCGACGCGATCGGCGAACCCGTCGCCGCCGTCGTGTCGGGCTACGGCCTCGGCGACATCATCAACGAGACGATCGGCGGCTCGTTCTTCTTCGGCTGGCTCGGCCACATGCGCAACGATCTCGAAGTGATCGACGACGTCGTCGGCCGCCCGCATCTCGGCGCCTACGAGGACCGCCACAAGCTCGCGCTGAAGGCGCATCCGAGCGCGCTCGACACCGATACGGTGGAGACCCTGCTGGCCGATTCCAGCCTTTCCTTCCATCTGCTCGCCGGCCATTCGCGCGGCAACCGCGTGCTGTCCGAGGCGCTCTACGCCATCAAGGAAGAGGACAAGCAAAGGCTGCGCGCCCTTGCCGACGGCCTGCGCATCGTTACCTTCGGCGGCCGCATCACCATGCCGCCGGACTGCCGCGACGTCATCGACGTGATTGGCGAACTCGACTGGTTCGGCGAGATCAATTCGCGGCCACAGATCGACAGCGACATTCGCGTGCCGCTCGCCGGACACTCGACCAATACCGACTTCGCCGGGGCCCTGCAGGTCACCAGGATCCTGAAGGACATCATCGCCCGCAGCCTGCCGGCGGTGACGGAACAGACGGACACAACCTTGCCGGCGGTGCCCGTCGCGGAGGCTCCCACAGTTTCCCCGATCCCGGAACCGGAGGCTGAAGCCAGCCCCGATACCGAGTTCAGCGAAGCGCAGCCCGCCGTCGAAACGGCGGCTGAACCGATCGAACCACTGGCGTCGGAGGAGATCGAACAGCCGGCCGCGGTCGAGGAAATGGCTGAAACCGACGCGGCGATTGCGGACAGCGTCGCTCCGCTGTCAGACGCCGACGAGGAACAGCCCATCGCCTCCCTCGAACCGATCGCCCAGGAGGCCTCCCCGGGCCCCGCCGCGGAAATGGAACTGGAGCCCACACCGGCCCCGGATGCCGCCGTCCCGCATCGCACCGCTCGCGGGGCGAATGGGCGGCACAAGGCTTCCAAACCAAAGACTGCACCGCGTCGCTGAGAACGCCGGAACATTGGACAAACGACAAAGGCCGGCGATCCCCTCGCCGGCCTTCCGAGTCCATGCGGCAAGTGTCAGGCAAACAGCTTGAGCGTGGCGCCCATGGAATTGTTGGCGATGTTGAGACCGATGGTCTGCAACTGTTGCTGCACCTTCTGCGCCGAAAGCTTGGCCGATTCCTCTTCCATGTCGGCATCCACCAGACGGCCGATGCCGATCTCGGTGATGTCCTGCAGGTCCTGCACGAATTCCGTGCTCAAGGCGATCCGGCTGCGGGTCGCGCCGAGACTGGCGCTGGCGTCGATCATGTTGGTCATCATCGTGTTCATCGCCGAGATCATCCCGTCGAACTCGTCTCGCGTGGTCGTGTCCGACACCGCGATTTCCTTGGATGTGGCGGCGACCGGAACAGCCGAATTGGCGTCGAGCAGATGGTAGTCATAGGCGACGCCGCTCCTGGTCGTGCCCGAATAGCTTTGGGTGAGCAAACCGTCCTGCGCGTCCTCGCCGCTGACCAGCGTCGATTTCGCCGTGTCGAAGTCGATCACGTTGACCGACACGTCACCGTCGCCATTGCTGGTGACGGAGGCGACCATGGACTGCACCTTGGGCTGCTGCCCGGCATCGAGGTTGAGCCAGTTCTGTCCGTTGAACGAGCTCGACTGGGCGATCGTGCCGAGCTGCGCCTTGAGCTGGGTGATCTCGGCATTGACCGCGGAACGGTTCGTGCCCACCGCCTGGGCGAGGATCAGCTTGGACTGGATCTCGGCGACGATCGACGTCGCCGCTTCCATGCCGAGCGCTGCCGTATCCGTCACGGCAGCCGACAGCCCGGTCGCGTCCTCGGCGCTCGACAGCGACATGGCGTCGGCGCTCATCGTCGTGGCGATCGACCAGTAGGCGGCATTGTCCGATGCCTCGTCGACCCGCTTGCCCGAAGCGACGCGCGTCTGGGTCGCTTCGAGCGCTCGGCTCGATCCGGTCAGCAAGGACAAGGCCGAGGCGGCCGTCGAATTAAAGGAAACGCTTGTCATCAATTGTCCTTGCGGTGAACCACGAAAAATGCCGGGCGGTGGCCATGGCTTTGACGACGGGCTTCATGCCGGGTCTGTGCACGGACGCGCAGACCGTCAACTGACAAAAGAATGCCAGAGCGGATTTGACATCCGCTTTAAGAAATCCTTAGAATTTTAGCGATGACCACGGAAACCCCGAAAAATGTGGGGCCGGAAAGATCGACCACGGGAAAAGCGTGGAGAAGCCCCGCTTCGTCAATCGGCGGACGGCAGACGGCGCATGGTGAACTCGATCCGGTCGCCCTCGAGCTGGCGCCAGCTCTCGACTTCCGTCCAATAGGCCGCTTTCGGGAAGCTGTCGAACCATTCGCGCGCCTTGGCCCGCGCCTCGTCGCGCGTCAGGCAGAAACTCTCGCGAACGAAATGGCCGCCGTCCGCCCCGGCCTTGGCCTGCCGTTGGGAGGCGATGCGCTTTTTCAGGCCGTCGAACGACGGCGGACCGGGTATTCTCGTCATGAAACACCTCGCAGGCCTGTAAAATAATCGCAGCGGGTCCGTTTTGCGAGTCGATTCTCAACGAATGCGTGAGCGCGGACTGGCCGAGGGCCGGACGTCCTGTTAATTCCGGGATCAGGACAGGCGCCGAGTCGCCAAGCAGGGGCGGATGCCCGGGGGAAGCCATGCAAAGACCTGATCTGCCGAAAGGCCTGCCGGACGATATCGAGGACAAGAAGCTGGCGGCACGCGCCTGGTTCGAGAGCCTGCGCGATACGATTTGCGCCTCTTTCGAAACGCTGGAGGACGAGCTTTCAGGCCCGCTTTCCGACCAGGCGCCCGGCCGCTTCACGGCCAAGGACTGGCTACGCGACAATGGCGAGGGCGGTGGCGGCCGTATGTCGATGATGGAAGGCCGTGTCTTCGAAAAGGTCGGAGTGCACACCTCCACCGTGCATGGCGAATTCTCGCCCGAGTTCCGCAAGACCATGCCCGGCGCCGAGGAGGACCCGCGTTTCTGGGCCTCCGGCATCTCGTTGATCGCCCATCCGGTCAATCCGAACGTGCCCGCCGTGCACATGAATACCCGCATGGTGGTCACCACCAGCCAGTGGTTCGGCGGCGGCGCCGACCTGACCCCCGTGCTGGACCGGCGCCGCACCCAGGAAGACCAGGACAGCCGCGTGTTCCACCGCGCCATGGAAATCGCCTGCGACCGCCATGCCAAGGTCGCGGACTATCCGAAATACAAGGCCTGGTGCGACGAATACTTCTTCCTGCCCCACCGCAACGAAGCCCGCGGCATTGGTGGCATTTTCTTCGACTGGCTGCATTCCACAGATGAGGTCGGCGGCTGGGCGGCGGACTTCGCCTTCGTCCAGGATGTCGGACGAGCCTTCAACTTGGTCTATCCGAAGATCGTCCGGGGAAACTTCAACCAGCCCTGGACCGAGCAAGATCGCGACGAACAGCTCGTGCGCCGCGGCCGTTATGTCGAGTTCAATCTGCTCTACGATCGCGGCACGATCTTCGGCCTGAAGACCGGCGGCAATGTCGAGTCCATCCTGTCGTCTATGCCGCCTGTGGTCCGCTGGCCCTGATCGGGAGACCTTGCACGCCTCGCCCCGCCGGCGACAACCACGCGCGGCTTGGCGCTTGCGCGCATGCGACATAAAATTGCATTTGGATCGGCCTGCCCTCGTGTTATTCTTCCGGTGATTTCATGGAGGATAAGTGCGATGGCATATCAGAGCAGCATTCCACCCCAGCAATCCACCACCAGCCGTCTGGCATTCGACAAGCCCGAACTCATCGACCGTCTTGCCGAGAAACTGAGGGCGACGAGTGACGTCGACCTGCCCCACGCCTATTTCGTCGAGCAGGTCCGCCTTGGGCTGGCCGGTCGCGATCTGGCGGATCTTGCCGCCGCCAATCATGTCGACGGCGCTTCGCGCCGACCTCCGCCGCAAGTCAGCGGCTCGGTGTTCCGCGCCTGGGCCATGCCGGAATAGGCAGCCTCGGGGCCGACTGCAACAGCGTGAAAAAAGCCGACGCCAAGCGCCGCCGCTGCACGCTTGGCGTGTTCCGCTTGGCCTAACTGGCGTTTCATGATATGTTTTCAACTGTTGAACCCAGTCGAAGAGGAGATGCGACATGAAGCAGTTTGAATGCGGTTCACTGGTTCCGGGCTGCCCCTGGCACACCCGCGCCGAAGAGGAGGCCGAGGTCGTCCGACGCGCCGTCGAACACATGCGCACAGCGCACGGCGAGACGGTCATCCGCGAAACCATGGTCGACAATATCAAGGCGCGGATCACCGATCAGGCTCAGGCCGCCTGAAAATTCGCTGCATCCGGCGCGGGCCGGACAGCCCATCAGGAGCCGGCAAAAACCGGAAATACGACTTCAATTCAATAACATAGAGGCAGAAAGAGACTCTCTTTCGCAACGACTTGAATCACTTCCTGATGAGATCATCGAGCCGGGCGAGCAGTTTCGCCCGGTCGAAGGAAAAGTTGGAGCCGATCCACGTCTCCTCGAGCTGTTTCAAGGCCTCGCCGACCTTGGGGCCCGGCGCCAGCCCTGCCGCCAGCACATCCGCGCCGCTCAAGGGAAAGAGCGGCCGCTCGAATTTCTCCGCCCGTGCCAGAAGCGCCGACAGCCGCCCGGTCTTCGTCATCGCCTTCGGATCGACCCCGGCTTGGGCGCGCGCCTGCGCCAGATCGATCTTCAGCGAAGCGATCACGCCGTCCTTGCCAAGGCGATAGAGTTCCCGGTCGAAGGCCGCGTCCGTCACCTCGCCGTTCGGTTTCGGCGCTCTGGCAAAGCGATCGAGGAAAGCGGCCTCGGCGTTCGACAGGCGCAGGCGTTGCGCAAGGGCCGCCAGCCGCTCGGCGTCCTTGGGCACGATCGCGGCAAGCCGCAGCATCGGCTCCGGCTCCCATCCGAGCGCCTGCTCGGCGGCGACCAAGGCCGGGATGGCGTCGATCCCCCACTTTTCGGTTTCGGGCAGGATGGCCCCGAGCACGCCGGATTGGCGCATCCACAACAGCGCGCGGCCCGGATCGGTGGCTGCGAGAAGCTTCTTTGTCTCCGCCCAGACCCGCTCCGCCGAAAGCGTCGAGAGCTTGTCCTTCGCCCGCGAACACGCCTTGAGGCCCGCCGGATCGGGACGGCCGCCGCCGTAATGGGCAAAGAAGCGGAAGAAGCGCAGGATGCGCAGATAGTCCTCGGCGATCCGCGTGTCCGCGTCGCCGATGAAACGCACCGTCTTCGTCTCGACATCCGGAAGTCCGCCGATGAGGTCGATCACCTCGCCATCGGCACCGACATAGAGCGCGTTGATCGTCAGGTCGCGGCGCGCGGCGTCCTCCTGCCAGTCCTCGCCGAAAGCCACCTTGGCGCGGCGGCCGTCGGTCTCGACATCGCGGCGAAGCGTGGTCACCTCGAAGCCCTTGCCGTCGAGCACCAGCGTCACCGTGCCGTGGTCGATCCCGGTCGGCACCGCCTTGATGCCGGCAGCCTTGGCGCGCTCCATCACCATCTCGGGAGGAAGCGTGGTGGCAAGGTCGATGTCGGCGACCGGCAGCCCCATCAGGCTGTTGCGCACCGCCCCGCCGGCCACCCGTGCCTCGCCGCCGTCGGCATTGAGCAGCGCGAACAACCGCTGCAAAGCCGGATCGGTGAACCAGGTCTCGTTCGACAGGTTGGTCATGCATAGAGCCTTTCATAGAGCGTCCGGATGATCCCGGCGGTAATGCCCCAGATATGGCGCTCGCCATAGGGCATGACGTAGAAATGCCGGACGATCCCCTGCCAGGTCCGGCTGTCGCGCTGGTGGTTGTCCGGATTCATCAGGAACGACAGCGGCACCTCGAACACTGCATCCACCTCGTCGGGATTGGGCTCGATGACGAAGCCTCGCTTGACCACCGAGAGCACCGGCACGATGCGAAAGCCCGTGGCGGACAGATATTGCGGCAGCCGGCCGACCGTCTCGACGAAGTTCGGATCAAGACCGATCTCTTCCCTCGCCTCGCGCAAGGCCGCCACCTCCGGCGACAGGTCCCCCTCGTCGATGCCGCCGCCGGGAAAGGCGATCTGGCCGGAATGTTTTCGCAGCGTCGCCGTCCGCTGGGTGAGGATCACCTTCGCCCCGTCCGGATCGTCGACCACCGGAACGAGCACGGCCGCGTCCTTGAGTTTCAGCCCTTCGACCTCGAGCAGCGTCGCCGGATTGAGGATGTGGTCGCCGTGGTCGCGCCAGGCGTGCTCGATCGGCGCGCCGATCTGGTTGAGCGCGCGGTGGCGGAAGTCGGCTGCGGAATAGATGTCGAGGCTCATTGCGCCAGCCGGTCGAGTTCTGCCGCCGGCATGACCGGAAATATCGCCCCGCCAGAGCGGACCGCGAACATCTCGACCCCGTCGATCTCCACCGTCTCGCCCTGCTCCACAAGGTCATACATGACGGCGCGCGACACCAGAGCCTCCAGCCGCCCACGCACATGCAGATATGGCTTCAGCTCATGGTTCTCGCCATGCACGACAAAGCGCAGCGCATGGCCCGGCCCGGCCTCGACCACGTCGCCGACATTGGTGCGGAAGGTCATGACCTTGTCGCCGTCGCGCTCGGTAACGCTCATCTCGACGGCGAGAAAGGGCGCATCCTCGACGCGGATGCCGACTTTCTCCACAGGCGTGACGAGATAGGTCTTGCCGTCCTCGTCCTTGCGCAGCACCGTCGAGAACAGCCTGACCAGCGGCTCTCGGCCGATCGGCGTGCCCATGTAGAACCAGGTCCCGTCGGCACGGATCTCCATGTCGATATCGCCGCAAAAGGGCGGTTCCCAGCGGTCCACGGGCGGCAGGCTCGGCTTGCCGCCGGCCGTCTGTGCGGCCGCGCGCGAAATCATCGCCGCCAATCCCGCCGCATCCGTCGTCGCCTTCAAGGTGTCGCCTGCCATCTTTGCGTCCCGGTTGGTGCCTAATCAGTGCTATGTCACGAGATAGTCATTCGAAACGCGCTTGTCAGCCGCCCTTTGGGGAATAAGTTAGTTGCATGTGCCGTCACCGGGAAGACCAGTTCCGATTCGGCCGCGCCGGCGAAACCAGATGGAGAAGACCATGGGCCTGATGCCAACCCCGGATGCCGCCCCCGACGAAAAGGCCATCATCGAGGCCGCCGAAAAGGCGCTGGCCGACATTGCCTCGGTGCGCCAGGCGGTTTCCAGGGTGATCTTCGGCCAGGAAAAGGTGGTCGAGAACACCCTGCTCGCCATCCTCTCCGGCGGTCACGCTCTGCTGGTCGGTGTGCCGGGTCTTGCCAAGACCAAGCTGGTCAACACGCTCGGCACCGTTCTCGGCCTCGACGCCAGTCGCATCCAGTTCACCCCCGACCTGATGCCCTCCGACATTCTCGGCACCGAGGTGATGGATCAGGACGAGAACGGCCGGCGCTCCTTCCGCTTCGTCAAGGGACCGGTCTTCGCCCAGTTGCTGATGGCCGACGAGATCAACCGCGCCAGCCCGCGAACCCAGTCGGCGTTGCTCCAGTCGATGCAGGAATACCAGGTGACGATCGCCGGGCGGCCCTATGACCTGCCCGCCCCCTTCCACGTGCTCGCGACCCAGAACCCGCTGGAGCAGGAAGGCACCTATCCCCTGCCCGAGGCCCAGCTCGACCGCTTCCTGCTCCAGGTCGATGTCGGCTATCCGGAACTGGCCGCCGAACGCCAGATCCTCTTGGAGACCACCGGCATCAGCGACCAGAAGGCGGTCGGTGTGCTCTCCGCCGAACGGCTGATCGAGATCCAGAAGCTGATCCGCCAGATGCCGGTCTCCGACGGCGTCGTCGACGGCATCCTGTCGCTGGTGCGCTCTGCGCGCCCCGGCCACGGCAATGCCGAAACCGACAAGGCGGTCGCCTGGGGTCCCGGCCCCCGTGCCGGCCAGGCGCTGATGCTCTGCGCCCGTGCCCGCGCGCTCTACGAAGGCCGCCTCGCCCCCTCGCTCGACGACGTCCATGCGCTGGCCGAACCCGTTCTCGAACACCGCATGGCGCTCACCTTCGCCGCCCGCGCCGAGGGCATGTCGGTGCGCGACGTGATCGCCGGACTGGTGAAACAGGCACGCGGCTAGAAACCCGGAAGGATCGCGGACACGTGGCAGCCATCGGCCAGATCGTCGAGCAGACCCCCGCCGGGGACGCGCTGACCCGCGCCCGCCAGCGCGCCAGCCTCGTGCCCGATTGCATGGTCGAGGCCCACCGCATCGCCAATACGGTGATTGCCGGCTGGCACGGACGGCGCAAGCGCGGCATCGGCGAGAATTTCTGGCAGTTCCGCCCCTATTCCGAAGGCGAAAGCTTTGCCCGCATCGACTGGCGCCGCTCCGCCCGCGACGACCACACCTATATCCGCGACCGCGAATGGGAGGCCGCCCACACCGTCTGGCTCTGGGCCGATCTCTCACCGTCGATGATGTACAAGTCGACGCTGGCCCCGGTCTCGAAGGAAAGCCGCGCGCTGGTGCTGATGCTGGCGCTCGCCGAAATCCTCGCCCGCTCGGGCGAACGCATCGGTTGCCCGGGCGTCATGGAGCCGGTTTCCGCCCGCAATGCCGCCGAACGCCTGGCGACCGCCATCCTGCATACCCCGCTCATCAATGGCCTGCCGGACACGACGATGATCCGCGGCTCCAGCGACATCGTGCTGATCGGCGACTTCCTCGACGACGCCGACGCGATCATGGAGAAGATCGCACCGCTCGCCCGCCGTGGACTGCGCGGCCACGTGGTCGAGATCGCCGATCCGGCTGAGGAAAGTTTCCCCTATGCCGGCCGTACCGAATTCACCGATCCGGAGACCGGAGAGAAACTCGTCTCCGGCCGCGCCGAGGGCCTGCGCGACGACTATCGCCGCGCCTACCTCGCCCGCCGCGAAAATCTCGGCGAACAGCTTCGCCGTCTCGGCTGGAGCTTCGTCCACCATTCGACCGACCGCCTCGCCTCCGAAGCACTCGTCGCGGTCCATATGTATCTCTCCGGCACGCCGCCGCTCATCAGCCGGAGCACAGCCCCATGAACGCCCTGCCGCTCGCCTTTGCCGCACCCGCCGTGCTGATCGCGCTGGCCGCCCTGCCGCTCATCTGGTGGCTGCTGAAACTCACTCCGCCGCGCCCGAAGACCGAAGTTTTCCCGCCGCTGCGCATTCTCGCCGGCGTGCTGAAGCGCGACGAAACGCCCTCGAAGAGCCCGTGGTGGCTGACGCTGCTGCGCATGATGCTGGCGGCGCTGGTGATTTTCGCGCTCGCCGACCCGGTGCTCAATCCGCGCAATGCTTCGCTCTCGACCGACGGCCCGCTGGTTCTCGTCGTCGACAATGGCTGGGCGACTGTCGCCGACTGGGAGCGCCGCGTCGCCACCGCCGAAGCGCTGATCGGCGATGCGGACGATCGCGACCTGCCGGTATCGATGACATTTACCGCCGACGCCAGCCATGACGCGGTGCCCGCCGGCGCCGCCGTGGCACTGGAGAAACTGCGCGCCGCAAGCCCGAAGCCGCTGCGCCCGGACCGCGCCCGTGCGTTCGAGGCCCTGAAGGCAGCCCTTGACGGCACGCCCCCCGGCACGCTGGCGGTTCTAGCCGATGGCATCGCCGTCGATGACGAGGAACGCCTGATGACGGAGCTCTCCGCGCTCCAGCCGGCACAGCTTCGGCTGATCCAAGGCGACAACGCCGCCGCAACCGCCATCACCGGCGCATCGAACGGTGCCGACGCGCTCACCGTCACCCTGTCGCGCCTCGACGGCAGCGCCGCGCGGAGCCTGATCGTCGACGCACAGGACCGCCAGGGCCGCGTCATCGCATCCGGCACCGTGGATTTTCCCGCCGGCGAAACCGAGGCAAGCGGCCAGGTCGCCGCCCCGTTCGAACTGCGCAACGACTTTGCCCGCCTGTCGATCGCCGGCCTTGCCACGGCCGGCGCGACGCACCTGCTCGACGACGGTTTCCGCCGCCGCCGCGTCGCGCTGATCTCGGGCGACACGGGAGACGCTTTCCAGCCATTGCTTTCGCCGCTCTACTATATCGAGCGGGCGATCGCGCCCTATGCCGACCTGGTCAAGCCCGGCGTCGCCGACCTCGCCGTCTCCTTGCCCGAAATCCTCGCGCAGAAGCCATCTGCCATCGTGCTGGCCGATATCGGCCGCCTGCCGGAAGCGGTCTACGAACCGCTGCAGGCCTGGATCACGGGGGGCGGCACGCTCATCCGCTTTGCCGGACCCCGCCTTGCCGCCGCCCCGGTCGGCGATCCGCTGGTGCCGGTCATCCTGCGCCAGGGCGAACGCGAACTCGGCGGCGCGCTTTCCTGGGTCGAGCCGCAGCCGCTCGCCGACTTCCCGAAATTCGGCCCCTTTGCCGGCATGCCGAGGCCGGAGGGCGTGCTGATCAAGCGCCAGGTGCTGGCCGAACCGACCCCGGATCTTGCCGAGCGCACCTGGGCGAGCCTTGCCGACGGCACGCCGCTCGTCACCGTCCGGGAAAACGGCGCCGGCCGCACCGTGCTCTTCCATGTCAGCGCCGAGGCGACCTGGTCCGACCTGCCGATCTCCGGCGAATTCGTCGAAATGCTGCGCCGGGTCGTGCAACTGGCGCGCGCCGGCACGGCAACAGCCAATGCCGATCCGGCAGCCAGGGCGACGCTCGCTCCCTTCCGCCTCTTGACCGAGCGCGGTGCGCTGACCGCTGAACCCGGCAATGCCCGCCCGCTCGATATCGGCCCGGCCCGCCCGGCATCGGCGACCTTCGACAACCCGCCCGGCCTTTACGGCACCGAGGACGGCTTTGCCGCGCTGAACCTTCTGCCCGCCGGCGCCGAACTGAAGCCGCTCGACATCACCGCCCCGCTGCCGATCGCCCGCGAGCCGCTGGCCGGCACGGCGGCCACGCCCTTGAAGCCGGTGCTTCTCTCGATCGCCTTCGCGCTCCTGGTGATCGACAGCCTGATCGTGCTGTCCATGGGCGGCGCCTTCTCCCGCCTGCCGCGCCGCGCCGCCAGCGCTTCCGTTCTGGCATTTGCCGCTATCCTGCTTCTCGCCCCGAGCGAGCGCGCCTTGGCCGATGACGCCAAACCGGGTGACGACGTCATCCTCGAGCGCCTCGACAATACCCACCTCGCCTATGTCGTCACCGGCGAGGCCGAGGTCGACCGGCTGTCGGAACGGGGCCTGGCCGGCCTCACCGATTTCCTCACCTACCGCACGACGCTGGAGCCGGCCCCGCCCGTCGGCCTCGACATCAGCAAGGACGAACTGTCCTTTTACCCGATCATCTTCTGGCCGATCTCGGCGACCGCCCCCATGCCCTCGTCCGCCGCCATCAGCCGGATCGACGCCTATATGCGCGCCGGCGGCACCGTATTGTTCGATACCCGCGACCAGTTCTCCGCGCTTGGCGGCGACAACGGCCCGAGCCCCAATGGCGAGCGGCTTCAGGCGATCCTTGCCAATATCGACATTCCGCCGCTGGAACCGGTGCCGGCCGATCATGTGCTGACGCGCGCCTTCTACCTCTTGTCCGGCTTTCCCGGTCGCTACACCGGCAGCCCGCTCTGGGTCGAGGCGCGCCAGGAGGCCAGGACCTCCAACAGCGGCGTCGCCTCCACCGGCGACGGTGTTTCGCCGATCCTGATCACCGGCAACGACATTCTCGGCGCCTGGGCGATCGACGACAACGGCGCCTCCATGCTGCCGACCGTGCCGCCGGACGAGATGCAGCGCGAAATGTCCTTCCGCTCCGGCGTCAACATCATGATGTACATGCTGACCGGCAACTACAAGGCCGACCAGGTGCATGTGCCGGCCCTCCTCGAACGGCTGGGGCAGTGACATGACACTCCACTTCGCCCCCTTCGTCCCCTGGTTCGTCCTTCTGGCGCTCGCCGTGCTGGCGCTGATCCTCGCCACGGCCGGCTTTGCCCGCGGCGTGCGCGGCACCGGGGTTCGCCTGCTCGCCTCCGCGGCAGTCTTGGCGGCGCTCGCTAATCCGCTTCTGATGCAGGAGGACCGCGAGGCGCTGTCAACCGTCGTGCCGGTCATCGTCGACCGCAGCCAGAGCCAGGAGACGCCGGAACGCATCGCCATGACCGATGCCGCGCTCGAGGGCCTGAAGGACCGGCTGTCGCGTTTCTCGCGCATCGAGCCGCGCATCGTCGAGGTCCGCGATCCCGCGACCTCCGACGCACCCTCGACCCGGCTGTTCGAGGCACTGGCCTCCGCCATATCCGATGTGCCGCCGGCCCGCATCGGCGCCGCCGTCTTCATCACCGACGGCCAGGTGCACGACATTCCGGCCGCCGGCCAGGCGCTCGGCTTCGACGCCCCCGTCCACGGCCTCGTCACCGGCAAGGCCGACGATTTCGACCGCCGCATCGAGGTGCTGCGCGCGCCGCGCTTCGGCATCGTCGACGAGGAGCAGGAACTCACCTTTCGCGTCTTCGACGACGGCCGCAGCACCGATACGCCCGCCACCGTCATCGTGCGCATGAACGGCGAGGAGATCGCCACGCTCAACGCCACGCCCGGCGTCGAGACGCCCTTCTCGTTCAAAGTCCCGCGCGGCGGCAACAACGTGCTCGAATTTTCCGTCGCCGCAACGCCCGGCGAGGTCACCGAGGTCAACAACAAGGCCATCCACCTGATCGAGGGCATCCGCGAAAACCTGCGCGTGTTGCTGGTCTCGGGCGAGCCCCATGCCGGCGAGCGCGCCTGGCGCAACCTCTTGAAATCCGACGCCGCCGTCGACCTCGTGCATTTCACCATCCTGCGCCCGCCGGAAAAGCAGGACGGCACGCCGATCAACGAATTGTCGCTGATCGCCTTCCCGACGCGCGAACTCTTCGTCGAGAAGATCAACGATTTCGACCTGATCATCTTCGACCGCTACCAGCACCGCGGCGTGCTGCCGATCCTCTATTACGACTACATCGCCGAATACGTGAAGAAGGGCGGTGCCCTGCTGATCGCCGCCGGCCCGGAACATGCCGGCGAGGATTCGATCGCGATTACCCCGCTCGCCTCCGTGCTGCCCGCCGCCCCGACCGGCAACATGCACGAGGCCGCCTTCTATCCCCGCCTCTCCGACCAGGGCAAGCGCCACCCCGTCACGCGCGGGCTTGACGGCTCGGCCATCGAGCCGCCGCAATGGGGCCGCTGGTTCCGCAGCGTCGACGTCGATCCGCCGCGCGGCGAAACCGTGATGACCGCCGCCGACGGCCGCCCGCTTCTGGTGCTCGACCGCGCCGAGGAAGGCCGCGTCGCCATGCTGCTGTCGGACCAGGGCTGGCTCTGGGCCCGCGGCTTCGAAGGCGGCGGCCCGCATGTCTCGCTCTATCGCCGCATCGCCCATTGGCTGATGAAGGAGCCGGAACTCGAGGAAGAGGCGCTGAAGGCCCGCGCAAGCGGCCGCACGCTGGAAGTGACCCGCCAGACGATCGCCGGCGATCCGGGTGCCGCCACCATTCGCACGCCCTCCGGCAAGACCGAGACGCTGGCACTCACCGAAACCGCCCCCGGCCTCTATCGCGGCGAAAAGCGAATGGACGAGACCGGCCTCTTCACCATCGCCAACGGCGAATTCTCCACCCTCGTCCATGTCGGCGCGGTCGACGCACCCGAGTTCAAGGCCATGGTCTCGATGCTCGACACGCTGAAACCGATCGCCACCGAGACCAAGGGCCACCTCGCCCGCCTCGACGACGGCAGGGGGGGCCTCCGTCTCCCCGACATCCTCCCCGTCCGCGGCGACGTCCGCATCGCCGACGACCGCCGCCTGCTGGTGCGCCTGACCGACGAAACGGTGCTGAAGGGCGTGAACACGCTGCCGCTGTTTGCCGGCTTCGCGGGGCTGGCGGTGCTGCTGCTGGCGATGTCGGCGACGTGGTGGCGCGAGGGGCGGTAAGGCGAACCGCGTGGAACAGAGTTCGTCCCGCTAACGCTCGATCATCTGCACGCATCGGACCCCGCCCCGCGGAAGGTGGGGATGACCGATTTGGGGCCGTTAGCGGACTGACTGGTTGTGGCGTCCACCACGACTTGCGAACCTTCATCTCGGTGCGCCAAGTGGCAATTCGAGACGTGGACGACTGCTGTTGCGCGGCCTACCGGGAATTGCTGAAGCGGCGGTGAGGCGGCGAACGCCGCACCACCGCCTGTCCTCACTTGGCGACGGGCTTTGCCGATTGGACCAGTGTGTGGGTCGCTTCGCCGCCGATTGCGACGCAATCGTCAGCGGACTGAGCCAGAACAACAATGTCCTTCACCTTGCAAACGGTGCCGACGCCGACGTCTTCGGTGCCTATCATGGGGCTGTTGGGGATCCAGCCGGACATGCCGGCAAATGCCGAGCTCGTCGAGGCGGTCAAAAAGAGTCCGATCAGGATGGTCTTCATTTCGTTTACTCCTGGGGTTGAAGGTTATGGCTGCCTATTGCGGTCAGTCATGCAGGACAATCCGCGTCAGCAGAGCGTCAGGATCATGCGTCGTCGGCTGCTGCGCGCACGACAGCGGATCCAATCCCGCCTGCAAAATCGCCGATTTCTGAGGATCACAGATAGCGATCGCCGCAGTATGTGTTTGCGATGCCGCAAGGTCTGCGGCTTGTTGAAATGTGCCGCGACCGACAGCAATCGACTGCGCCAACTGCTGGGAATAAAGGGCGATCGATCGGTCCGCGGCGAAATTGGCAAACTGGGAGGCCGCGGCGGAGACGATGACCGCTTCCGCGCGGGTCGCGTCGTTTAGCGGATGAGCTTCGATGAACAAGGGCGTGACGGCGCCGGATTCGCAGGCATCGAGAATGAAGATCACTTCCCCAGCCGCCAAGGCGTGCACCCAACCGGCGAAATCGCTGGCCATGATCCAATCGCCCTCAGCAACGGCAAACCTAACCGCGGCCGGCTTTTCCTTGGTCCACAACACGAACACGTCGTTGTCGGGCCCCACCTCCGCGGTTGGGTCGAGAGCGCCGGCGTGCATGTTTGCATAAATAATCAGCCGGTCATCGGCGCCAAGGCCGCTCAAACCCGCAAAAACCGCCTTCAGACCTTCGGTGGTGGCCGCGGCATTCACAAGGGTGGTCACATTCCTGTCGTCTATGCCGAGACGTTCGACCAAGGCCGCCTCGATGGCATCCACGCTGCGGCGGCAGGCCTGTGTATCCACCGGTTTCCACGGGGGGCAAATGCCGATCGCCACCAGATGCGTCGTCTTGATATTTAGACCTCCGGCCCGCACCCCAGTCATCGGAATGATTGCTACGGCCGCGCCGACAATTAGGCCGAATATCGCCGCGGATCGAGGGTTCACACCTGAAAAAGGCATTTAAAACATTCTATTTGTTTGCGAATTTCCACATGAAACCTGCGCCGAGAATATTAACAATTCCCTTTGCGTCGATCCTTGACGCTGACCTTTTTTGACGGCGGGAACTCAGGGGGGGCGTTGAACATCAGCCGTTCGATCTCGCTCTGAATCCCTTCTGGTGTTATCGCCTGATCCCGAAGTCTCGAGCAACGCTTAGCTTGGGAACTCTTCGAGGCCACCAACCGGATGCTGGAGGCGGCGGCCTGGGGACGATGTCCGGTTTTGGCGGCCAACCTCAGTGGCTGGAAATCACCGAGTTGGGGGCGCAAATCTGCCGCCAGTCATACTGCCCTCCCACCTGCCCCCCATCG